>JMSU01000260.1_pt1 | contig 16934 bp, 17 predicted proteins | sample 179011 | NCBI WGS metagenome assembly JMSU01 (sample SAMN02769580, study PRJNA246767) | bioreactor metagenome | isolation source: Culture-1 Bioreactor ArsB derived from microbial biomass from the upper 2 cm... | place: Germany: Bremen | collected day 87 after inoculation
AGAATTTCATCTTAAATGCTATTAAAATCCCTAGTGAAGTTATCGCTAATGGGATAGTCTTTATTATAGTTTCTTTAAATCTATATACCGACCCAAATGAACCATCAAGCATCGAAATATATACTTTAACAGGGTTATGTCCTAAGAAAAGTATAAATAGTGTTGAAGTAAGCAGCGCTAAACAGATTGCTGCAAATTTGATTGATATAACCTGAGTCTTATTTATATTTGTTTTCTTTAGTACTCTAACCAAGCTTATCATTCCTTCTTATAAAGATTCTCCTGCCATCATAAATCCTAGATCTTCCTTTGTAACCGTCTTTGCATCTACTATACCTGTTATTTTTCCTTCACAAAGAACAAGAATGCTATCACAAAGCTCCATAAGTACGTCAAGATCTTCTCCTATAAATAGAATCCCAACGCCCTTCCTTTTTTGCTCATTTAAGAGATCATAGACTGTATAGGCAGCACCTATATCTAAACCCCTAGCAGGATAGGCAGTTATTATCAGATTAGGATTAGTCTCTATTTCTCTTCCTAATAAAACCTTCTGAATATTCCCCCCCGACAATTTTCTAACAGGGTGATTTATGTCCGGTGTGGCAATCCTTAATTTTTCTACAATTTTATTAGCCTTTTCCTTAGCAGATTTTCTGCTTAAAATAAGACCTTTTTGATTTTGATATTCCTTTAAAAGCACGTTGTCAACTATATCCATTGAGGCTATTAATCCCATTCCTAATCTATCCTCGGGTATAAAGCTCATGCTAATTCCCATCTTAATAATATCTCTGGGATTCTTCCCCACGATACTTTGTCCTTTGTAAATTATATCACCCTTTGAAACATTATAGAGTCCTGCAATAGCTTCACAAAGCTCTTTTTGACCACTTCCCGCTACCCCAGCTACACCTAATATTTCTCCAGACTTAATTTCAAATGTTATATTATCAAGGGCAATAGTACTATCCAAACTTAGAGCCGACAGTTCCTTTATCTTTAATATGGCTTCTCTTTGCTCAGTTTCCACTCTATCAATTGATAGATCTATACTGCGCCCAACCATCATATCGGCTAATTTTTTTGGACTAACATCTTCTTTTTTTACTGTACCCGCAACTTCTCCCTTTCTTAATACCGTAATGCAATCACTTATTTCCATAACCTCATTAAGTTTGTGGGTTATTATAATTACAGCACATCCTGATTCCTTCATTTTCCTTATTATCTTAAAAAGTCCCTCAGTCTCCTGGGGTGTCAGAACTGCCGTTGGTTCATCAAGGATTAGAATATCTGCTCCTCTATACAAAACCTTTAGAATCTCTAATCTTTGCTTCTCTGCAACGGACATATTATACACCTTTTTATCTGGTGAGATCTCAAGACCATATTTTTCTGAAATTTCCTTTACTTCCTTTGAAAGGTTCTTTCCCTTTATAAAAAACTTTCCCTTTTGACCTGCTATGATATTTTCCTTAGCAGTTAAAACCTCCACCAATTTAAAGTGCTGATGGATCATTCCTATTCCCATTTCAATAGCGTCCTTAGGCAAACTAAACTTAACCTTTTTATCCTTTACAAAAATAGAACCACTGTCAGGGGTATAAATCCCTGACAGCATGTTCATCAAAGTACTTTTTCCAGCTCCATTTTCTCCTAAAATAGAGTGAATCTCTCCACTATTAAACTTTAAGCTTACGTCTCTATTTGCTACTACTTTGCCGAAGGTCTTCGTAATATTCTGTATATCAATCAGAGTTCTTTTTTTCATCTTATCACCTTATTTTTCTATTTTGCCTTCTACACCCTCTACAAACCAATCAATTGACAGCATTTCTCCATCTGTAAGTGCTTTACCTTCTTCAACAGCTATATTGCCATCTTGATTCTTTATTGGCCCAGCAAAAATATTTAAATCTCCACTTAAAATCTTATTCTTTGCTTCCTCTATCTTATCAGCAGCTCCTTCTGGAGCATTTTCAGATAACGGTCCAATTTCCACTATATCATCCTTAATACCGCCCCAATAGCTATGGCTTTCCCAATTACCTTCCATGGCAGCTTTAACCTGCTTTACGTAATAAGGTCCCCAATTCCAAACCGGTGCAGTCATATATGCCTTAGGAGCCTTATCAAATGAATCTGTGTTGTAACCAATTGCAAATGCACCAGCTTCTTCTGCCGCCTGCTGTGGTCCCGCAGTATCTTGATGTTGAGCTATAATATCTATACCTTCATCTAAAAGAGATTTAGCTGCTTCCTTTTCTTTTGCAGGATCATACCATGTATGAGTCCATCTTACTACAACCTTAGCTTCAGGATTTACTGAACGTACTCCTAGAGTAAAGGCATTAATTCCTCTTATTACTTCAGGTATCTCAAAGGCAGCTACATAACCAACTTGGTTAGACTTTGTTTTCATACCTGCAACAATACCAGATAAATATCTTGGCTCATACATTCTTCCGAAGTAGTTAGCCATATTCTCGGTTGTCTTATATCCTGAACAATGTAGGAATTTTACATCGGGATATTCCTTTGATACCTTTTCCATATAGTCCATGTAGCCAAAGCTTGTAGCAAAAATAACCTTTGCTCCTTGATCAATCATGTCTCTCATAACCTTTTCTACCTCTGGTCCTTCTGGTACAGCTTCTTTGTAAATTGTTTCAACATCTAGGTTTTCCTCTAAATACAATCTACCTTCGTTATGTGCAAAGGTCCAACCACCGTCTCCAATTGGTCCAACATAAATAAATCCTACCTTAAGTTTATCACTAGATTCATTATCTGCTTCTTGGCTTTCACCTTTAGTTTCCTCAGCTTTATTAGCACATCCTGTAAAGGCAGAAATTGCTAAAGCTAGTATCATTACAAACGCAAGTATTCTTCTAAACATTTTTTGTCCTCCCCTTTTCTCTAAACTTAACTCTTCCCTCTTCCATTGATTCAATAATTGCTAAGGATTCCAGATTTATACCCATACCGCGTAAAATCTCTCCTCCCTCTTGAAACCCTTTTTCAATGACAATTCCAACTCCTACAAGGTTTGCATCAGCCTGTTCAATTATGTCTTTAAGACCCAGTGCAGCTCTTCCATTTGCTAAAAAATCGTCAAGTACTAATATATTCTCTTCACTCTTTATGTATCTTTTTGAAACCTTAATTTTATAAGATTTCCCCTTTGTAAAGGAATATACTTCACTTTCATAGACATCATTATCTAGATTTTTGGACTCTACTTTCTTTGCAAAAACTACAGGCACATTAAAGTACTGGGCAGCAACACAAGCAATAGCTATTCCTGATGCTTCGATAGTCAGAATCTTGTCAATTTTTTTATCTTTAAAAATCTCCTTAAATTCTTTTCCAAGTTCGTTAAGAAAATTAATATCTAACTGATGATTTAAAAAATTATCCACCTTCAATATATCATTATCTACAACATATCCGTCTTCAACTATTTTCTTCTCTAAAAGCTCCATCTAATACCCCCTCCCCTAATTTTTTGACAAAAAATTGAACTCCCATTCAAAAAAATGGGAGTTCAATAATCTATTTTACAGTACAATAGATCTCCATCAAGTAAATAAACGTTAGGGAATTTAGCCCCTCACCTTTAGGCTAGATTTTTTTCAAAAATAACCTAAATTTTAAAAATGGATTTATCCTTTGTAAAACAGTCTACTAAACACCCATAGTCAGGCCATTTACGGTAGCCTGGTAGAAACAGTTGGTCCCTATCACCAAAATTATATGGGCGAACTTTTATTAAATTTTAACATCGATTGTTCGATAAATCGATGAGCTATTGTTAATTTTATATTAAAAGTCATAAAAAATCAATATTTATGTCGAAATTTTTAAATATACTTTTTTATTTGAGAAAATTTCATAATCCTAACTTGGCGCAATTGCATATGCAAATATCATCCTTTATTTAAATATTTTAAATAGAAAATATTTTGTTGATATAGATCTAGGGAATTTAAGACTAAATATAGTATCAGGTTTTTAGGATGGTAGTTATGCAATTTGGTCTATTTATCTTCTATATAGGAAGTTATCCTATCCATTAGTGCTGACATCTGAGCTCTGGTAATGTTTTTCGTAGGTCTGAAACTATTATCTTCAAAGCCTTTAAAGATATCATTATACGTCATTTTAGATATAGAGTCATAGGACCATCTATCATCTTCAACATCATTGTATTTCAGATTACTTTCCTTCTTTTTAAGTTCTTCTGATAGCACTCTATCAAGCATAACAGCCATTTGTTCTCTAGTTATTGGTTTTTCAGGTCTGAAACTTCCATCCTTATATCCCCTTATAATTCCATGCTCTGCTGCAATGCTTATTTCTTCACTAGCCCAATGATTTTTATCTAGATCAGTAAAGGTATTGATGTTATCATTTTTTTCTTCTAGACCTAGAGCTCTTACCAATATTACAGCACCTTGTGCCCTAGTTAATGATTTATTCGGCGAGAAGGTTACATCACTAGTACCCTTCATCCAACCCTTGCTTTCCATATTCAAAATAGAATCTATAGCCCAATGGTTTTGAGTATCTTCAAAGTATTGCCCATTTAGCCATAGGTCATAATAGTTCCATACGCTATCATGTTCTTGTCCCAAACTCCAGGTAGCGGTACCCCTAATATCATATTTTTGAACTAATCTTAATTTACTTTTAATCGATTCATCATTTTCATGCCATATTGTATATGTCCCAGCCTCAAGTTTTTTACCAAATAAGTATGGCTTTTCATCACTATTTTTTATTTCAATAGTTGCCTTTGCAGATTGTTTTTCAGCATCATAAACTACTTCACCATTATATTTATCTACAAGCTCATTCACTTTTTTAATGCTTAGTCCATACCCTTTTAATTCACCTTCGTCATCCCAAAGACGACCATAAAATGGTATTCCTATCACAATTTTTTCCTTTGGAACGTCCTTCAAAGCATACTTAATTGATTCCTCAACAAATCCTTCACTGGCTACGGGTCCTGATGGTCCCCCAGAATAGCTTTCATCATAGGCCATTATAACTAAATAATCACTATATTTAGCCAAATCCTTGTAATCGTATGAGCCTTGCCAGCCTTTTTCAAGTTCAAATGGATTTGGAGCTACGGAAACAGAAACCACCTTATCTGAAGGCACCTCTTTTCTCATTAGCTTCACAAAATCCGTAAACTCATCTCGATCCTTCTCCGTTAGATTCTCTAAATCTATATTGATCCCATCAAGATCATATTCTTCAATTACTTCACAAATCTCTTCAACCAACTCTTCTTTATTTTCAAGGGCTAACCTACCTAAGTCTCTATCCCAGTGATTACTTAAGAATGGGATAACTTCAACATCCTTACTATGCATTTCCTTGACAAAGTCCTTGTCAATTGCATTGGTTATTTCTAATCCACCATCTTTATCAAGATTGAAATAGTTTGGTGATATTATCCCAAGAGAATCCTGAGTTCTTTCAACATGGGCACTATAAAGACTTGAATCTCCAAAATATATATATGACATATTGATTTTATTTGCCTCAGCATAAGCTGCATCAGTAATAAATGCAGATGTGGACGCAATAATTATCGCTCCAGTCACAGCTATGACCTTCTTGAGCATATCTTTTTTTGACATCTTTTTAAAACCTCCCTACCTATAACATTAAGGAATTACGGAAGGAAAATCAATGAACAATATTTAGTAATTATGTAAACCACCATAATACAAGCAAACTCGACTTGTTAGAATAGGTCTCTCCTTCAGCTTGTTCTTCTCAAATATAGGTTTATACAGGAGTTTCAAAGCACTCTTTTGCTATTTTTTTAAAAATTGGCTATTATTTTTTTCATTCAAAGCTTAAAAGTCTTTACATAATCTTAAAATTATTGTTTTGAAATTTTTGACTTTTACAATTTTCCATTTTAAAATTAAAATTTATATTTTTTTGTTATATGTATATGCTAATAATATTGGAAGAAGCTTGTTTTTAATCTCCATTTTTAATAGCGACCAAGGCAGGTGAAAATATGAATTCATTTGAGAAAACCTATGGAAATATACTTCAATATACCTTTGCTTTTCTTAATCCTTTTAAAAAGACTATTATTAGAACCCACTGTGATGTACATAAGTTTATTAACATTCAAGGACTAAGAATTTTAAAAAATGATAATCACTTAAATGCTTACGATTTTTTTGCTTTAAGCATTTCCCATATTAACGAAGGTGCTTACTGGGCCGATCAAGACTTTAAGAGTAGCAGTCATTTATATAATCCGTATACTAAAAGAGGGTTATTTGGCCGAAAAAACGCTATGGAACTTGCCATTGAATACTATAATCTAGCCGAGAAATTCTTTTTAGCTGCTGAAGAAAATAAATCTATGTTCTACCTCGGTGCAGCTCTACACATTATCCAAGACTTAACTATTCCTCAGCATGCCAATGTAAGGTTACTTGATAACCATAGACAATATGAAACATTTGTGAAAAGAACTTATCAGTATATCAATAGTTTTAAGGCTACGGATAAAGCCTATGTTTTAGGTACAATCCAAGAGTATGTGCGATTCAATGCTAGAACAGCCCTAAAAATTTATAGAAGATTCAAAGATATCAAGGAAAAAGAATCTAGATATTATAAAATAGCAAGTTGTACACTTCCCCTAGCTCAGAGAACTACAGCAGGATGTATGTTGACATTTTATGAGAATGTTGTTAAGAAAAGATTGGCGTGACAAAAACATAAAAAAATAGTCCTCGGACTATTTTTTTATCTTGTCGGCATTACAAGCCATGCTACAAAGTATCCTATTATACCTGCACCACCCATCAATGTAAATATAACCCATCCGAGTCTCACTAATGTGGGATCGATATCAAAGTACTCTGCAATACCTGCGCATACCCCTGCAATCTTTACATCCGTTGACGACTTGTAGAGTCTTTTTTTGTTTTCCATAACTCTATCCTCCTCAACCTTATAAGTATTAATATAGAATTTTGTATCTCTATCTACTTCAACAATTCTAATATTTTTTCTTCAATATAATCTATTAATTCCTTCTCATCTATAGAAGTGCTTTCATCATACAATGAAGGCTTTACTCTAAAGAAGTTAATAACAAGCTTATCATCTACTATTTTGTACTCATCTAAATGTCCAGGTACAAAGGCTACTTCTATTTCTTCATATTTTGAACTATTCTCACTTTTGTTTAGTTTTTCAATTATGGAGTCAAGGTTTAAAATTTTTAACGGTTTTACCATCATATCAGTATAGCCTAAATCCTCAAGCATCCACATATTATTGTTCCAAAATCTGCTTTCCTTTTTACTCTCACCAGCAAAAATTTCTCTGTTTGAAATAGCACTTAAAGCTCTTCTCACAGATTCTTCATTAAATTCGTTATCGTATATCAGCTTCATCGAAGGCATATTAGCAATATCATTTAGATAGCCCTCTCCAACCTTTTCTTTTTCACTGGTTGCTTGCCAATAATACAGCATAGCTTCGATTACTTCTAAATTGACTTTTATCCTTTGCATGTCATATCTCCTTTCAAATAGAATCCCATATTATTATACTCCATATATCAAGTGAAATCAAAGCCTTAGTTCATAATTAGTTGATATGTAAAAAGCAGCTCCAACGAGCTGCTCTTTTATTCTGCCTTTTGTAATGCATATGTTTTTTGATACTTATTAATTAATTCTTCACCTAATTGAACAATACTATCAATAGAATAACCCTCTGCTATATTCTCCATTTTCATCTTCATATTTTGTAGGTTTTCAGGATTATTAACTAGTTTGCTAATAAGACCATCTATTTTATCAATATCTTTAATTATCATAGCGATTCCAGATTGTGATAAAAACTCTGCATTTTCTTCTTCCTGACCCGGAAGCATATAAGGTATTAAAATTGGCAGCCTTTTGGCTATAGCTTCTGAAACAGTTAAACCACCAGGCTTTGAAATTAATATATCAGAGTTATCCATTAGTTTGGGAATCTCATTTGTGAAACCATATATCTTTATTTCCTTATCACGTATAGATTCATTATACCTAGATTGTATTCTCTTAAACAATACCTTATTGTTTCCGCAAACAACATTAATTCTTATCCTATCTTTACAATTGACTAACCCCTCAAGTACTTCTTCTATAGCAGTTATTCCCATGCTTCCTCCCATAAGAAGTACTGTTAAATCCTTTTCCTCATCGACCTTTATGTTAGTATTGCCAAATAAAAAATCCTGTCTAATTGGAATCCCATAGCAATAAAGCTTATCGGCTTCTATACCCTTATCAACCATCCCTATGCTAGTATATTCACTACCGGTGACATATGCATCAACAGACTCTCCATAGTATGAACTATGTGCTTTAAAATCTGTCACAACTGAAATGAATGGAATGAATATTCTTTTCTTCCGTTTCAGTCCACTTACTATATTAACAATAAATGCATGTGTCCCAATTATTAAGTCGGGATTTACTTCAGTAATAGATTTGTAAATCTTTCTTTTGAATATCTTAAATATATATTTGGAAATTTTAGTGTTTATAGATTTTTTATTGCTATATTTATAAAGACCTCTATACACAATAGGCAAGCTACATGATAGAATTTCATACCCTTCAACAACTACTTTTTCCATAACTCTATTAGTTAGCTTTAAAATATCTACTACGATTACTTCATGACCATATTCTTGAAGCTTTGAAGCAAGAGACTTAGCAGCTTGATTGTGTCCCCCTCCTGTCGAAGCTGTAAATATCAAAACTCTTCTCATACCCTTATTCCCTCCAAAATTGCATTTCATAACGTATACCCTCTAACAACCTTAAGTATTTCCTTCTATAGAACAGTACCTATTAATTCCTTCGTCATTAATTCAGTTAAATATTTTTTAAAGTCTTTCTTTAAGTCATCTCTTCTGAGTGCATACTCTAAATTAGCTTGTAAAAAACCAAGCTTATTTCCAACATCGTATCTTGTGCCCTTAAATTTATAAGCATACATAGCTTGTTTTCTTGATAATTCCTTTAGAGCATCGGTTAATTGAATTTCTCCACCAGCACCGGGCGCAGTATTATCAAGAATGTCAAAGATTTCTGGTGTTATAATGTATCTTCCTAAAATAGCTATGTTTGAAGGTGCTTCTTCCTTAGCTGGTTTCTCAACTAAGTTCTTAACTTTATAGACGCCATCTTCAATGTATTTCCCTTCAACAATACCATATTTATTAACATCCTCTTCTGGTACAGTTTGTACTCCAAGTATAGTTGTCTTATACTGGTCAAATACATCTATTAGCTGCTTTAGACATGGTTTTTCACTATAGACAATATCATCTCCTAGCAATACAGCAAAGGGTTCATCTCCTACAAAGCTCTTTGCACAGTTAATAGCATGACCCAAACCCTTAGGTTCTTTTTGTCTTATATAGTGGATATTAACCATATTTGAAATATCTTTTATCTGAGAAAGTAATTCATCTTTTCCTTTCTCCTCTAATGCAATTTCCAGTTCAATTGATCTATCAAAATGGTCTTCTATTGCTCTCTTATTCCGACCTGTTATTATTAAAATTTCTTCTATTCCAGAGTCTACTGCTTCTTCAATTATATATTGTATTGTTGGTTTATCAACAATTGGTAGCATTTCTTTAGGTTGTGCCTTAGTTGCAGGTAGGAATCTCGTTCCAAGCCCTGCTGCAGGTATTATTGCTTTTCTTACTTTCATATATTGCCTCCTTGTATAAATCAAGCTTTATCATGTTAAGATAAAGTTTTTATAGAAATTGCAATAAATCTTTTACATTTTAATTCCTTGAATCGCCTTGAAACATTGGCTATTAAAGAAATCAAAATGCAGATTTATAAATGCATTCTATATAGCTAATCATTTTTGAGTAGCGATTTAAGTGCCAATGCCACAAGTTTAGGTGAGTATTAAATCCAGTACCTAATTTAAGATATTACAAACCTACATATTTTGTCACAACATGATTTATTAACCCTTTTTTTACATTTGAGCTAATTTTTCCAAACTGTCTTCACTTATATTATACTCATATTATTGTCCGACTGCAATATATTTGAAACTCCTTTGTTCTAATAATTGTCATTCATTCTTCTGCTACTTTTTATATCTGTTTTAAAACTTACTCTCTTGTAATATCTATTTCTCTAGATAGTATTTTCTAGTCCTAGTTCATATATAGGCTCAAATTCATCACATAGCTTTCGTATCTTCTCTATATTATTGTCTACGCATATTATATTTAAACTAGCATCTGAAAGACAAGTATCAGTTACTAGTCTTAAACAGAAGCCCCTATTACTGCCGAAGCTTTTAGAGCCAGGAGGTATCCGATTCAAGAACGACAAACTGATTCTCTGAAACTTATGCTAATTTTTAGTTACTTATAGTTTATATACCAAATGTTAAGTTTTTTAAAAGGAATTGTAAAATTTTTATGAAATATTTATATTTTAACTTCTCTCAAAGGAATAATTTACAATTTATATAAATTAGATATCTACATTACAATTTTAGAGTCGAATATTCACATTGGACATTTAGGATTTTATTGAATGATAATCACTTACTCGAATATAGAGTTACTTGGTAGGATGATTAAGTGTGAGGAAGGTGGCGAAGGCGATAGTAGATTATCTTATCCAAAAGGCATCCTTACTTGGTAATATATTTGTATTAGGGTATTGTTTTGTCCTATAATAAAAAAATAGAGCCATACTCTATTCTCTATAAGATACTATTCATAACTGGATAATCTTCATAAACTCCTCCTGTCATTGGTTTTACGTCTGAGTTTAAAAAGCCTGCTCTCATGATAGCCTTTGAACCGAATCTTGTGCGTATTTCATCTATGGTACTATCAAGACTTCTAAGCCTTTCCTTATCTCTATCATCAAAGAGTGAAGTTTGATAGTTCTCATTTTCCACAAGCCCCGATAATCTAATCCCTAGATGTCTTAACTGGGTACCACCCCATACCTCATCAAATAATGATTTAATCATTCCGTATATTTCCTTAGTACAATCCGTTGCCGTATATAATTTTCGTTGATGTGAATAATTGTGAACTTCATGGGTCTTAACACTTACAGCAACTAATGTACACATTCTGCCACTATTTCTAAGCCTCATGGATGTCATCTCCGTTAATGACAATAATATTAAATGTGCTGTTTCTTTATCTTTAACATCGAAGCTAATCGTAGTAGAATTCCCTAGGCTTTTCATACCCACAGAATTTACCACGCTTACACTTGAGTCCTCAATACCATTGGCATATTTCCAAATCATGTCCCCATGGCTTTTGAATCTATATCTTAGAGTACTTATGTCTGTTTTTGCCAGATCACCTATCGTGTATATTCCCATACTTCGCAGCTTTGGAGCAGTTGCAGGACCAACCATAAACAGCTCTTCTACTGGTAGCGGCCACATTTTTTCTTCAATTTCATTTGGAAATAGTGTATGAACCATATTTGGCTTCTTCAAATCTGAAGCCATTTTTGCAAGTAGTTTATTATGGGAAATTCCAATGTTTACTGTAAAACCAAGTTCTCCATATATTCTATCCTTGATCTTGTATGCTACTTCAATAAGATCACCATGAATGTGACTCATATTACTCATATCCATAAAACATTCATCCACTGAAAAACGTTGTACATTTTCACAATACTCTCTTAAAACTCCAATCATTTCATTGCTACATTTCATGTATAATCCATAGGATGGAGATACTATTGTTAGATTTGGACACTTTTTACATGCTGCATACAAGGTTTCTGCTGTTTTGATTTTATATTTCTTTGCTGGAATTGACTTAGCTAATACTATTCCATGTCTAGTCTTAGGATCTCCTCCAACAACGGAAGGAATCTCTCTAAGATCTTTTTTTCTCCAAGCTGCAGTCTATATACAGCTTCCCAAGAAAGATAGGCTGAGTTAACATCAATGTGAAATACTATTCTATCATTACTATATTTTGTCATTTTATCACCTTAATTTAGTAGTTCTTGCCATTATATTACTCGAACATTCGTTCCGTGTCAACTTGACATCAGAACAAATGTTCTCGTTTTTGTTATATACTCTATTTATTTTTCATGACAGATTATTTAGGTCTAATAACAATTTAAGTTCAGATGCCAATACCTCACATCTTAAACCTTTATATCATATTTGCCGCACATTCCTTTTATATCTTCAATAAGAGTATTATGGTCTTCTATGTAGTCCATTATATATATATATCTGAACGAATCTCTTTCTTTCCATCAAAATTTACTGAATAAAGGAGTTGAATTCCATAAACTATTGTAACTGTTCTGGTACCCCTTTGTTCAACTTCACCTATTATCATCATACTAATGTCTTGCCAGTTATACTCTTTAGCTTCATGATAGTGAAATGTAATTTGATTCTCACTTATATTCACTTTATATTTTCTCATAACTACAAATTGCAGGGTAACCATTATACTAAAAATTGTTGTAGCCATCAATAATATTTCAAATGAGAAGCCATTTAAAAATATACCTACTAGCATTACTCCAATAAATATCATAGCAGTTTTCAGAATAGACTTTAATACTGCATCTTTTTTAATAAGGTATACTACTTCTTTACCTTCTATTTTTTTTTGATCCATTATTATGAAATACTCCCCTAATTTTATATTTTCTTTACAGGTCTGAGTATTGCATACCCATAGAATTCTGGGAAATGCCTTTGGTATATTTGTCTATTACTCTCATCCCAAATATATCCAATAGAATGGGGATCAAAGGCCCATGCGATGCTTTCTACCTTCTTCATAACCGACCCATTATCTTTCAAATAATTAAAGGGTGGATGATAGAAAACTATATACTCTGCACAGGGTATTTCTTTACATTCCATACCCTTAGGTATCTCACCGTCATAGTCATGTGAAACAGGAATACCATAAAAATATCCTTTCTCCTTGCCCTCATAAAACCAACCAGCCATTTGAGTAAGTTGATCTTTTAAGGTAAATGGTGACATACTTTCAATAGTCCCGCAAATATCATCACAGCTATGCCCACCTGTCATAAAAAAATCATAGTAGTGTATTGAATTTATGTCCCAAACACCTATAAATTTATGGGCTGGTACAACTTCAATTTTGATTTCAAGAATCTTTATCTCTTTTTTATTAATTTTACTATTCTCCTTTATAGAGTAATGATAGGGTGAAAAAACTTCCTGGATCATAGCTAAAGGAATTGGCTTTTGTAAAACACGATATTTTTTAGGCGCAATGCCAAAGGCTTTTACAAATGCACGGGTAAATGCTTCCTGAGATGAAAAGCCGTACTTTATGGCTATATCAATTATGCGCTCGTCGGTATCTCTAATATCTATGGCCGCACGACTTGCCCTTCGTCCTGTGATATAATCTCTTAAGGTCATTCCTGTAATTGAATGAAATTGATTAGAACAGTAATAGGGTGAATATCCAATTCCCTTAGATAAATTTAACAAAGGTGATTTTTCCTCAATATTTTCTTCGACCCAGGTTATCATCTTTTGAACTATCTCATTCCATTCGTACATTATGGCATTTACTCCTCTCTATCTCAATATTCTTCAGCGCTACTTCTGATATTTACTTATGTATTCTTCTATAAGTTTGACCCTGTCAACCCTTCTTCTCCTCTTATTTGCATTTAATTGCAAATCTACTGGAGGCACTTTTATTTTATACCCATTCCAAATTAACTCTTGTAGCTTTTTCTTAGCATATGGTCCACAATCTATTGGTTCAGGCTTATCTAGGCATTCATTTGGATCAGATGCAATATCGATTCTTGCATGAAGAAAAATTACTCCAAAATCCTTTGTTAACCATCCTTTAGTATCAACTATTGGTTCTACTATATAATCAGTAAAAATCTCACTTAGTTTATCTACATCCTTTGAATCAATCATTACATCTACATCATGGGGATTTAGATTTATACCCCTTAAACACGCAGCACAGCTCCCCGTTAACCACCAATCTACTCCACTTCCTTCAATCCTTTTCAGAAATTCAAGTAATGCCCGTTCCCACGGAATCGGTCTAAAGTATCCAAGTTGGCTAAACATTTCTTCTGCATATTTCTTGTAATTTAATTTTATCTTCTCAATATTTTCTATATTCTTGGAAAATTTCTTTATATAGCTGTCTCCATCCATCTGATAAAAACACATCTTTAATACTTCCTCATATTTCTTATCATAATTATAGACCCTAAATATAACGTCGTCACCATATTCTTCAAAAGATATTTTCATATACTATCCCTTCCCCTTTCATTCTATAGATTTTTGTTAAAAGTAACAAAAAATCTACTTAGAGAATACCATAGGAAAAGAATCTGTTTTTGACTTGAGTTGCAATCCATATGTTTTTTTATTGTCATATTTAAAAACCAAGTATGATCATAGTGTTATTTTCTTCTTGATACCAATTATTTATAGTGCAGTTGAATTTATATATATTTATCTATTTTAACTTCTCTCAAAAGAATAATTTTCAATTCTTAAAATTTCTATGAACCTTTACAAATCTCATGCATAAAATAGTATTGTAAGTTTTATATATCGAAATCAATTTTAATGCTCGTTGATTCTAGAAAAACTTGATTTACTAAAAGAAAATCCTTTATTACTTTTTTCAGCATATGAATTGGGCTTTGAAGCCTGATATCTATATTGTAGTTTTAGAATCGAATATCTACATTAGCGATTTAGGATTTTATCTTTAAGGAGATGAATGATAATGGCTTACTCAGATAGAGAATTGCTTGCTAGGATAATTAAGTGCGAGGCAGGTGGCGAAGGCGACAATGGAATGAGAGCAGTTGCTACCGTCGTAATGAATCGCGTTAGGGTACCTTATGGAGAATATCATAGAGTAAATCAAGGCGATATTAGAAAGGTAATATATCAAAAGGGACAATTTGACTGTGTTCGGTCAGTCCTTGGCGGGGTAGCTAATCCTCAAACAATATGGGCTAGTCCCCCTGAACAGATACATTATGATATTGCTGATTGGGCTTTATCAGGTAATCGCCTATTTACCGTAGGTTATTCCCTATGGTATTTCAACCCATTCCAGCCAACATGTCCTTACGTTTTTCCTAGGAACGGAACTGGAAACCTGCAGGTTCAAGTATCTCAACACTGCTTCTATAACCCTACTGAAAAATATGCCCAAACTTAAGATCACTAAATTGCATAATTCTAACTTGGCAGAATTGCATAGTAGATATGGTGTAGCTCTAGGGCTTTGAAAACTATATTTAGTATAGAGTTTTAGGTAATTATGCAATTTGCTCTGATAATTTATATATAAATTAGGGAGGTTGCGAATAAATGTATTCAAATTATTTTTTTAGAATGCCAATGTACCCAATGTCAAACAATCCTATAGGAGAAAATTCTATGATGGGTATGCCACCTTATCAAGAGGATAGGCAACAGGATGAGCCAACTCCTATAACAGGTTTTGGTACTTCTGGTGAACCGGATTTTGTGATTCAGCCAGGTACACCTATACAAGATGACGTCAACTATACACAAGGCTATTTAAAGACTAAAATAGGCGAATATGTTAAAATTGAATTCCTGATCGGTACTAATCTTTTTATCGATAGAGAAGGAATTTTAAAAGACGTTGGTATTAGCTACGTTGTTATTGAAGAGGCCGGCACAGGAAACGAAATAATGTCCGATATTTACTCAATTAAATTTGTAACAATTTTCGAAGACGGTCCAACTAGACCATAATGATTGTTTTTTAGTTATCAAGAAAATTAGTGAAATCAAATCCCCTAGTCTTAAATCTTATTTCTCCTTTAGAATGATCAACAATGTAAAATGCCAGCACTTGTTTTGTGCCGGCATTTTACATTGCTATTCATTTAATTCAAGAAACTTCTTTTCTCTTGTTAAAACTCCTCTTGAATAAGTCGTTGAGTAAGTTTTATGTTTTTGATAATATTCCTTCAAATTATATGGTCCCCTATTGTATTCAGAAAGAATTCTTTCATAGTTTTCTCCATAGGCTTTCTTTAAGATGCTTAAGTAAATCACACCTAAACCAATGTTATACTCTGGTTTAAATATTTTTTGTGGATCATATTTTAATCCTAGTTTATGACCATATTTTTTAGCCAACCACTTTTCAGTAGAAGGTATTATTTGCATATATCCTCTATCATCATCTTCTCCTACTTCATATTGATTAAAATTACTTTCGAGTTTTATAATTGCTAGTATTAGAGAAGATTTAATATTAAATTTTTTAGAATAGGCAACAACTATAGAAGCTGTTTCTAAGTTTAAAGGCGTTTTTTCAGCTATATCTTGAACTTTATCCAAATCACTATTTAAATCCATATCCATATATTTTTGAACGCTCTGCAACTCTCCTAAAACCTTTTTCTTTTCCTCGAGCTCTTCTACTAATTTCTCTAGATCTTTAATCTTCTCATCAATCTCAACTGATAAAACAGAAAACTCCTGTTTCAGATTCTCAGCCTTAGATGTATATACCTTAGAATCAGCCTTTATTGAATATTGTGCATAACTAATATATGCTGTGTTTATAATTAGAATTATTAATATTAGTACTTTTACTAGTCTTTTTGTCATAATCAGAATCACTCCTTTCTTTAAAATAATTTAAATTTATAAGCATCTTAGTTTTTGTCATGGGTTAAAATTCCTATGTACATCAAATACATGATCCCTACTGTGGATTATTATCGATCATCAAGACTCAAGGGCATCGAACCCTTTCATTTTGGATCAGATTTCTTCTCGAAAAATAACTACAATAAAAA
>JMSU01000261.1_pt1 | contig 16778 bp, 16 predicted proteins | sample 179011 | NCBI WGS metagenome assembly JMSU01 (sample SAMN02769580, study PRJNA246767) | bioreactor metagenome | isolation source: Culture-1 Bioreactor ArsB derived from microbial biomass from the upper 2 cm... | place: Germany: Bremen | collected day 87 after inoculation
GATACTCCTATTCCTCATTTAGCCTCAATAGCTAAAGGTCCCACACGTAAGGCAGGAGAACTTGAAGACCGTATTTTCAGACCCGGCCGTAAGAATCATTTGCCGCTTAAAGGCGGAAGTCCGGAGCTTCTTTATTTGCAACGAATCAGGGATGAAGCGCACAGATTTGTCATAGGTAGACAGCGTAAGTCGCGAAAGAAAAAAGTTTTGCAAAGTGAAGTTCTTTCACTGCCCGGAATCGGGCCTAAGACAGCACGGCTTCTCTGGGATGAATTTGGGTCAGTGCAGAAAATGAAAGCCGCAACCGCAAAAGAACTGTCAGGGATAGTCGGGATAGGAAAGAAAAAAGCGCAGCAGATATTTGATGCGTTCAGGGAATTGTAAATTTGATATGATGTTAGCGTAACAATAAAGAAGGCATTGATGGTTTCGTCATCAATGCCTTCTTTTTAATTTCTATGACATTTTAAGATCTTCTTTCAATAAAGTAAGTTCTTTTTTTGAGAGTCTGCGCCATTTTCCAGATTGGAGACCGCCAAGTTCGACGCGGCCTTGTTTGACTCGTTTCAGGCGCAGTATTGTCTTGTTAAATTCATCGAACATCCGTCTGATCTGACGGTTGACGCCTTGATGGAGCACCATTTCATATTTAGTCGTTTCGCCTATTTGTTTTATGGGCTTAATTTTTACAGGTGCCAGCAGATCCCCACCTTTCAGATACATACCCGCTTTGAAGACTGACATTTCTTCTTCAGAAAGTTCGCCCCTGATTGTGACATCATAAATTTTTGGCAGATGCCATTTGGGGTGGGTCATGCGATTGCACAATTCGCCGTCTGTGGTCAGCAGTAGTAAACCTTCTGAATAAAAATCAAGTCTGCCTACCGGGAAAACACGTTTTTTGACGATCTCAGGCGGGAGCAAGTCCATTACTGTTTTACGGCCCTGTGGATCTTTTGCAGTCGTTACGGTTTCGATGGTTTTGTGGAGCATAATATAGATGTCATTAGCCTGTGAGTCGCGCTCAATCATTTGACCGTTGACTTCTACCTGATCAAGCTCCGGATCAACCTGAATACCCGGAGAATCTGCAAGCTCACCATTAATTGTGACCTTGCCCTGCTTAACAAGATCATCCGCGCCGCGTCTTGAAGCAAGTCCGGCTGATGCAATAAATTTATTTAATCTAACAGTTTTTTTTCAGTCATATTTACCTATGCAAAGTTATTTAGAATGTCTCCAGCGGTAGGGGAAGGGAAACTTTTTATAATGCTTCACTCTGTTAAGTTAACTTGTCGATTTTGCAGCCATTATTAGGGCAGGCAAAGTTAGCAATACAGATTTTCAGAATTTTTTAATAAAAGTTTTGGGGAAAAGGGAGTCCAGAAGGAAAGCTCTTTTTACAAAAAGAGTTTTCCTTCTGACCGCCGGAGGCATAGCTTTACTAAGCTTTAATTACTTTGCTGGCAAGTTGTAGAGAGGTGACTACGTCGAGCATGTTTGTTGTTTCGCCGACTTGTTTCTGGGGCAGTATATTGAAGTGGTCAAGACAGGTTCCGCAGACGAGGATGGATACACCTGATTTTTCTAATTCTTTAAGCTTTTCGAGGCAGGTGTGATTTTCTGTGGCTAGTTTTACAGCACTGTTAACCATAATAATACGCCAAAGAGATTCACCCAGCTCAGGCAGAGTGGCAATAAAGTTAAACATAAGCTTTGCACCCAGTTCATCATCACCGGCGCCGAGAAATTCATTGTCTATGAATACCAGAGTCTTGCTGCTTATGTTTGAAAGTTCTTCTTCACTCATTACGACGCATTCTTCACATTCAACAGGAGTTCCATTCTCAGATTTTTTGCCTGTTATTGTAAATATGGAGCCATCTTGCTTGATAGCGACTTCGTAGCCTTTTGTGGTCATAAAGCGAGAAACATTTTCTTTTGCTGCTTCATTGTCGATAACAGCTTCAATTACATCAGGATTATTTGATTCAATAGCATTTTTGCATTTAATTACGGGCTGCGGGCAAGGCAGTCCCTGACATTCCAGTTTGATTGACATTTTATTATGTCCTCCTGAAATTATTTCAACCACATGTAATAGATTGCGGTCAAATTGATTAAAATTATCCTAAGTAGGGAAATCTATCAGCAATATCTATTGTTGCTCAATCGGCACTTGCGATGAAAGCAAATGACAAGTAAGGAAATATCGCAATCGGCGTTTAGCCATAAAAAGGAGTCTATCTTGCCCAAAGGCGAAAAATATAAATATTTAAAAAATAAGCATCTTATCAGAAGATGTTTTTCGTATTTTCTTCCATACAAATTTAAGATTTTTATATCCTTTATTTCCATGGCTGTTGTTGCAGCGGCTACGGCTGCAACTGCATATCTTATTCAGCCTGCCATGGATGATATTTTTATCAATAAGGATCGCGAAGCACTGATGCTGGTTCCCATTGCATTCGTTGTGGTAATGCTGGTTAAGGGTGTGTTCAGGTTTTTACAGACATACCTGATGAATACCACGGGACTGCTGGTTCTCGAACGGCTCAGGAACGATCTTTTTGAAAAGATTATCTGCCTGCCTATGAATTTTTTCGAGGAAAGTCAGGTCGGTATGCTTATGTCTAGAATCCTTAATGATGTTATGGAGATCAGACAGAGCCTTCCTTCCTTTATTATGATGATCCGTGAAGTTATCACGATTATCGGTTTGATCGCGCTGGTTTTTTATCGTGATCCTTACCTTGCTTTTTTTGCCGTACTGGTGCTCCCTTTGGCAATTTTTCCTTTTTTCTATTTCGGGCGGAAGCTGCGTAAGCTTGGACGTAAGAATCAGGTAAAGATTTCAGATATTAATGCTCAGCTACAGGAAGCATTCAGTGGAGTAAAAGTTATTAAAGCTTTTGCTAATGAAAGGATTGAAGCTGCTAAATTTGAAGATGAAAACCATCGTCTGGTCAGAATTGCTATCAAACAGGTTTTGCACGGTGAGTTGTCATCGCGTGTAATGGAGATTGTCGGCGCACTTGGTATCGGGCTTGTCCTTTGGTACGGGGGTGCTCAGGTAATTGAGGGGCATTCAACACCGGGTACTTTCTTTCTTTTATTGCGGCGTTGATCATGCTTTATGAACCTATCAAGAAAATTAACAGTGCTAACCTTACTATACAGCGTGCATTTGCCGGTGCTGAAAGGGTATTTGAAATCCTTGATTCTCCGGATATTAATGTTGAAAAAGGTGGTAGTGTAGAGCTTGATCAACCGTTTGAAAAACTCGAAATTAAAGGACTGAATTTCAGTTATCCTTCATCTGACGGGCCTATTCTGGATGACATTAATCTGGATGTTAAAGCGGGGCAGAGAGTTGCTATTGTGGGGCCCAGCGGTTCCGGTAAGACTACTTTGGTAAACCTGATCCCAAGATTTTATGACTGTCAGAAGGGTGAGCTTATCCTTAATGGTAAAGCTATTGATGAATATTCTTTAAAATCCTTACGTCTTAATATAGGTATGGTTTCTCAGGAAACATTTCTTTTCAACGCAACTGTTCGTGAGAATATCTCTTATGTAAGTCAGAGTTCTCCGATTGAAGATGTCAGGGAATCTGCTCAGACAGCTTTTGCGCACGAATTTATTGAGAGGCTCCCTGAAGGATATGATACTGTTGTCGGTGAACGCGGTGTGAGACTTTCCGGCGGGCAGAAGCAGAGACTTACTATCGCGCGAGCATTGCTCAAAAACCCGCCGCTGCTTATTCTTGATGAAGCAACAAGTGCTCTTGATACTGAGGCTGAACGCATTGTTCAGATGGCACTTGATAATCTTATGAAAGACAGAACCAGCATTGTAATTGCTCACAGACTTTCAACCGTACTGTCTGCTGATGTTATTGTGGTCATGGAAAAAGGTAAGATTGTGGCTAAGGGCAGGCATAAAGAATTGCTTGAGAGTTCACCTCTTTATCTTAAACTGTACAGAATGCAGTTTCAGGACAATCAGTAATTATGAAGATTAAGATCGATCCCGTTAAGTTTGCACCGGCTGCAGCATTTCTTTACCGTAGCTGGGTGCGCTCCATGCGTTTTGATATTGAAGGTTTTGAGCAGGTCATCAGTCTGATTGATGCTAAGAAGCCTTTAATGCTTGCGCTGTGGCATAATGAATTATTTAGCTTGATCGGTCTTGGCTTTCTTAAACAAGTTCCGCTGGTGACTATGGCCAGTGACAGTAAAGACGGACAAATCATAACCGAAGTGCTGGAGCGGATCGGTTATGAAGTTGCCCGTGGTTCGTCTACACGGGGTGGTCTCAAAGCGATGCTTGGCATTGCACGGGTGATGCGTAAGAAAGGTAAGGTCGGGGCAATCACCATGGACGGTCCAAAAGGACCGCGTCATAAGATTAAGCCCGGCATTCTGGCAATTGCTCAGAAGACAGGAGCTTGTATTATCCCTATGCGAGCGTATCCATCCAATCCGGTTGTGTTTAGTAAATCATGGGATAAATTTGAACTGCCTAAACCTTTTCATTCCTGTAAGGTTTATTTAGGAGATCCTTTCGAAGTGACAGATCAAAAACTTAACGATGATATTCTAGCAAGTGAAGCCTTGCGTCTTGAAAAAATAATGTCTCGTTTAGGGAAGTAGTTCTTTTTTAGCCTACATAAGTTTTTAAGATCTTTTTTAAAATATTAAAAACGCCCTGATCCATTTGGAAAAGGGCGTTTTGGTTTTGTGGTTAATGTGTTTTTTGATAAATTAAATTTCGCCCGCAGAACTAAGTCGTTCGATGAGTTTTTCCAGTTCCTGCGCTGTTCGAGAAAGACTGGTGATTGATTTTGCTGAATTTCGCATATCAGCTTTGGTGTCTCCTGCTAGCATTTTTAGATCTTCTACGCTTTTATGAATCTGATCGTGTGCATCAGATTGCTGATCTGTAGCTTGTGCTATTCTTTGTATCTCAGTTGCTGTATTCACCGACATTGTTGATATCTCTTGAAAGGCTTCAACTGATCTGGTGACAAGACTGCTTGCATGCATGACGGCTTCGACGGTCATGTCAGTATTTTCGATATTTGATTTCGCTGATTTTTGAATATTATTGATTGCGACCTCTACTTCTTTAGTGGAGTGCATCGTTTTTTCGGCCAGTTTCCGAACCTCATCAGCTACTACAGCAAATCCACGTCCTGCCTCACCTGCGCGGGCTGCTTCAATTGCAGCGTTAAGAGCAAGCAGGTTGGTCTGGTCGGCAATATCATTAATTACTTCAATAATACCGCCTATGGACTGACTTTGGTCTCCAAGGGTGTGCATATTATCTTTGACAATGTCTGACAGTGATTGAAGCTGATTAATTGCTATGCTGGTTTCTGTCATGGTCTGCATGCCATCCTCAGCTTGCCTCTGAGTGTTTTTCGCTTGAGTTGAAGCATTTACAGCATTCTCAGCAGAGTTTAGAAGAGTCTGGTTCATTTCAGTGATTGCCTGCGAGGAATAATCAATACGGTCAAATTGTTTGTCTGTGTTTGATGAAACCTGATCGACTTGAGTTTCGATCTCAGCAGCTCCTTTGGTCAGGTATTGTGAAATAGTTTTTGCCTTTTCGGTTATCTCAATCATAATATTGTTTGTTTTTTGATCTGATCCTCTTTTGCTTTTATGTCACTTAGGTCGACTATTATAGCAAAGCCACCAATAAGAACTTTATCCAGATCATATAAGGGGGCAGCATCAATGCGTACATCGCGGTAATTATCTTTTTTGGTCTTCCATCTGCGCTCGACATTGAGAACTGGAGATTTGTTTTCGAGGCAACGGCTGAGAATTCCTTTTTCACCGGGAGGAGCTTGCAGGAGTTCTTTGACAGGACGTCCTATCCAGTTCTGGCATGATGTGCCGCTTTCAAGAAGTCGGCAGAGGGAATCGTTAACATAGGTTATCTTGCTTTCTGTGTCTGAGAATAGGCAAGGGATAGTCATGCCATCAAGCATGCCTTGTGAAAATCCCAATTTATTTTTGAGCTCGCCTACCATAAATTGAACTCCGTCAGCCACTTTTTTAATTTCACTTTTATACTGGCCTTCAAGTTTTGCCTTGTAGTTTCCGGATGCAATTGAACTGACGAAAGCTTCAATTCTGTTTAGAGGATTAAGTATTGCTTTATTCAAGAATATCAGAGTGGCGAGTATAACTAATATTGCTGTGACAGCTATGACAAGAAGAGTAGTTATACGTAGTTTGGCAACAGTTGCAAAAGCTTCATCTTCATTAATTTCAGTCACGAGAGTCCAGACTGTCTGGCCGATTTTTATTGGAGAGTATGCGGCTAACTTTGAGTTTCCATTGCTGTCGAATATCATTGAGGTACCTGTTTTTCCTGTAAGGCCCATTTTTACAGCTTCAGTATTAACTTTTCCTTTATCATTATTTGCAAATGATCCTTTAACTGTACGATATCGTGGATTAAGCTCTGAATCAGAGCGCATGTGGTAATCAGGTCCGACAAGGTATGATTCACCCGTTTTGCCCATACCTGAACGAAGGGTCATGATGGAGTTGATTTCCTTTAATGGAATACGAAGGGCAACCACTCCTTGAATGTCTCCTGCATGAGAATGAACAGGAGCAGCAACAAAAGCAACAGGGATTCCGTTCATAGGCTCGTATGGTTCAAAGTCTGTAAAAACCAATTCACCTTTAACAGCCTTTCGGTAGGCTCTGGCTAAGCTGGTATTTTTATATTGTCCTTTTTTGAGGTCGCAGCCTAAGTCGTTTTCTTTTTTTACAGTGTAAAGCACTCGGCCATAATCATTAATTAAAATAGCATCATCATATCCGAGAGTCTCAACAAAAGGTTTGAATGTTGGTGATACATATTCGTGTACCTCAATATATTCAGCAGAGTTTACTTCATAAGTTTTTCCCGGAATGCCATATTCCATTCCGTATTCACCTACTAAGCCGACAGCATTATATACTTCTTTAACGTTGGAAAAGAGTTTCACTTCGTGAAACCATTTGGAGACAAGGTCTTCAACATTCTTCTTCTTGGAATCCCGGACAGATTCTAGCTGCCCGTACGCCTGTGCTGATAATGTCTTTGAAGCCATCTCTAAACTGAGTACGCCTATAAAGATCAACGGTATAAGTCCTATTGCAACACAGAATGTGATTAATTTAAGTTTTAGGGACATGCTGGTTATCCTCCTCAGCTTTTACTGACCGAAACTTAGTTTGAGTTCAGTGATGAGGAAGTGTCACCTGTGTTACGGTTTGGTTAAATAGAACTTTATTTCAGACAGATACATAAAATTTAGAAGCTTATGATGGATTTTGTTCAGTTAGAATATAAATTTATAACTGATCTTTTTATTATGATCATATAAATTGCTGATTTTTTCTTAAATAATTGACAATGAAAATCATGTTCATTAGGGTTTGGTCAATTTCAAAAAACAAAAAGAAAGATATTTATGTGGTAGAAAATGAAAAAGATGGAAGAAATAATTGGTGCTGAGAATATTAGGTGTGAAAACTCGATAGTAAATCTTACGATCCATCAATTTGCAGAGTCTCTTGGCAATGCAATCGATGCTAAAGATCACTACACCTGCTCTCACTCGGAAGAAGTTGCGGTTGTTGCTAGATTTTTAGGTTTAGAACTTGGCCTTGAACAAGAAAGATGTGAGTTATTACATATTGCCGGACACTTGCATGATATTGGAAAGATAGGAATACCGGATTCTATTCTAAAAAAAAGTGGAGGCCTGACTAAAGAGGAGTATGAACTTATTAAGAAGCACCCGGCAATGGGGGCTCAAATAGTTGCTCCAGTTGCATCTGTGTCTGGCATTGATATTGTTACTGATATTATTCTTTATCACCATGAGAGATTTGACGGCAAGGGATATCCATTTGGTTTAAAAGGAGAAGCAATTCCTTTGGAAGCAAGAATCATTGCCGTTGCAGATACAATCTCAGCTATGGCTGGAAGTCGTCCATATCGGGATGCCCTTCCTTTTACTGAAATTATTAATGAAATTCATAAGTGTGCTAATTCACAGTTTGATCCGGATGTTGTTAGTGCATTCCTGTCTGTTTCAGACAGGATTGAACAGTATTACAGCTGGGGAAAAAGTTATTCAGATGAATTTTTCCATAAAAAAATTGGTATATTAGAGAATTTAAAAATAGGATCGCTTAAAAAACATTAGTGGCTGTTATGGCGATTCATTTTCTTTTCGAGTTTTCTGACTCCAATGGAACATGGAAAAGTCAAAATGAAATAGAGAATAATTACCAGAGTCCAGATTTCAAAGGTTTTATAAGTTGCTGACATAAGTTCCTGTCCTGCAAAGGTCAGTTCTTGTATCGATATCACTGAAACGATAGATGAGTCTTTGATAGTTGAGATAAATTGTCCTGCCAAGGGTGGAAGAGATCTTGAAAAAGCCTGTGGCAGGATAATATGGATTAGTTGGTTGCGGCGGTTAAATCCCAATGCAGCAGAGGCTTCCCATTGTTCCTTTTCTACAGATTCAATTCCGGACCTGATAATTTCAGTTATGTATGCCCCTTCAAACAGAGACATTGTTATAACACCCGATAAAAAAGCGGGAAGTTGTTCCACGGGTCCAAATAATATATTAATTATGGGCGAACTGTTATCATCAAGGCTGTACGACAGTTCTGTGATTCCAGTTGCTTGCATGATTTGGTCGCCAAGGAAAAAGTAGAAAATAAATATAAGTACCAAGGGTGGGATGTTACGGATAAGTCCTACATAACTGCCTGCGATCATGCGTAGCAAAGGACGCGGACTGATACGCCATATGCCCATGACCGTGCCGATTATAAGTGCCAGCATGACGGACCATATAGAAAGTCGCAGGGTGACAAGAAGTCCCTGTGTCAACAAACCCGTTTGCCATTGACCTGAATTTTCATCAAATCTGGCAATATAGCCGGGAACAGAACTCCAGTTCCAGTTGTAATTCAACTCAGTCACCAGATGATAGGCGAAACAGACTAAGCCTCCCGCGACGGCTGCAAGAAGCAGCACGTCAAGGGAGGTTATCCTTTTAGGATTATTATACATTCGCTGTAATTACTCTACGAGAGATTTCCATTCTTCGGTTTTGAACCAGTAATTGAAACGGGCTTCGAGCCAGCCCTCAGAATTTGTTACTCTGATCCAGTTATTGAGGAAGTTTAGAAAATCAGGATCGCCTTTGCGTACTGCAAAGCCGATAGGCTCTTTGGTGAAGTCTGCTTGAAGGGGAAGGTAAAGTTTACCAGGATATTTTTTTACTAAATTTTCTGGAAGGGGGTTTGAAGCAACCAGACAGGCCACCTTACCGTTGAGCAGTTCTTGAATAGAAGCAGCTTCATCATTGAATTTAAGAATGTTGGCTTTAGGGAGAAAGTTCTTTGCAGCTTTTTCAGCTGTTGTTCCGAGTCGGACGGAAACTTTTGTTTCGGCGTTGTTAAAATCATTGAGAGAGCTTTTATCTGCAGCCACATCTTTATTGGCTACAAGGGCCATTCCGGTAAATTCATAAGGATCTGAAAAATTGACTTTGAGGTTTCTTTTTGGAGTAATTCCCATACCGCCAATAATGATATCGAATTTACCTGTCAGCAGAGCTGGAATAATGCCGTCCCATTTGGTTGGAATAAAGCGAATTTTTACGCCCATATCATCAGCAAGGCGTTTTGCTACATCGATTTCGAAACCTACGAAGTTTCCACTTTTATCCTTCATGGCCCAGGGTTTAAAAGTTGAGAATCCTACACGCAGGGTTTTGCGTTTCAGTACTGTTTCAAGAGTACTGTCTTTAGATAATTCCAGTCTGGCGTCACCGGCCCAGACGGCAGAAGAAAGGCCCATAATCAGAATTGTCGTAGCAATCCCTACGCTTATTGTTTTCCACAAAGTCATGTTTTCCTCCAGCTGTGTTCAGAGGTTAAGGGTTACCATCTGCTTTTAAACTTCCGGGCTAAATTGTCCAGAGTCCATGATAGAAGCAGGGTTATGGAAAGATATATGGCAGCTACAGTAAACCATATTTCAAATGTCATAAAGGTTTCTGATATTATAGATTGTCCCTGCATGGTCAAATCATAAATTGCTACAGTGCTGACCAGTGCAGAGTCTTTGACCAGAGATATTGCCTGTCCCGCAAGGGGAGGGGCGATACGTGGTATTGCTTGTGGAAGGATTACGTTAAAATAAGCAAACTTTGTATTACCGCCAAGACTGTATGATGCCTCCCATTGTCCCTTATCAATTGAGGTAATTCCTGCTCTGAAAATCTCAGAAGCATATGCTCCTTCAAAAAGGCTTAGTGCAATCACTGCAGCCCAAAAACCGCTGATATTTAAAATGGGTGCAATTACGAAATAAATGAAGAACAATTGGATCAAAAGGGGCGTGTTGCGGATCGCTTCAAGGTAAATTCGTGACAGGGCATTACCTACAAAAGAATTTGAAAGGCGCAAAATAGCTGAGCCCAGCCCAATGGTGAAGGTGAGCACAAAGCTTATTGCCGAAATTTTAAGTGTTACAAGAAGCCCTTGTAGAAGCAGACCTGCGGAGAGCCTGCCGTCATTATAAGTGTAAATGAATTCGGGTATTCTGAACCATTGCCAGTTATAACCAAGTTCTTCAGTTCCATCATACAGAAAAAAACTAAAAATAATGATCAGAATGGCAAACAGTATACTGTCCATGATCAATTTTCTATTTTCACTGTTGCTGAAAAAAGTGAGTTTGTTTCGGAACATATATTCAAGTCTTACTATGGAATTAAAAACAAATCTAGCGGGTTATTGAAAAGATGAAGTCAATGTAAAATTTAACTATTTATTGGTATTTTTTTGCATCCTGTTATTGTTGCCACGCTGTTTTGTTATAATCAGTTATTTTTTCAAAATAAATCCCTCTTCGTTTAATCAACGAAGAGGGATTTATAGAATTCTATGATTAGCTTTTGTTACATCATGCTGGAAATCTTATTCATAAGACGAACAAGCTGATTGGTGAAGCTGGCTTCATTGTCATACCAGATGATAAGTTTAAGCATTTTTCCATCCATAACTTCGGTCAGGGGGCCATCAACAACACCACCGTGTGTGTCGCCGATATAGTCGGTGGAAACCAACGGCTTTTCAGTGTAGCCCATATGTTCATTTGCTGCTTTAGCAAGAACTGCATTAACTTCTTTGATAGTAGTATTACGTCCAAGGTCGCAGGTAAGGTCTACCAAAGAAACGTTTGGTGTTGGGACACGGATAGACATACCGTCCAGCTTACCTTCCAGTTCGGGGATAACCATTGAAACAGCTTTTGCAGCACCAGTTGTTGTGGGAACCATGTTCACTGCACAGGCTCTGGCTCTACGAATGTCTTTGTGAGAGCCATCGAGAACTCTCTGGCTCATGGTGTAAGCGTGGATTGTGGTCATGAGACCGCGCTCAATACCAAATTCATCATTGATGATTTTAGCGACTGGGGCAAGGCAGTTGGTCGTACAGGAGGCACCGGAAACAATGTTGTGTTCCGGTTTAATGTCGTCATCATTTACGCCCATTACGATTGTAGCGTCGGCATTGATACCGGGGGAACTGATAACAACTTTTTTGGCACCGCACTCTAAGTGTTTGATACAGCTGTCGCGATCACGGAATTTACCGGTCGTTTCAACAACCATGTCGCATCCGAGTTCGCTCCATGTCCATTCACCGGGAGCATTGCGGGTTACTTTGATCTGTTTGCCGTTGATGGTGAAGCCGTCTTTGTTTGCTTCAACGTCTGCAGCAAAAGTGCCGTGAACTGAGTCGTGCTTGAAAAGAAGAGCGAGATCTTCATTAGAAGCACGGGCGTTGATTGCAACAAGGTCAAAATCCTTGCTGTCGTGAATCAGACGAACTAGATAACGACCGATTCTTCCGAATCCATTAATACCGACTTTTACAGCCATTACTGATTTTCTCCTTGATTATGCCTCCGGCTTATTTGCCACCGGTGGACTATTGAAGTCCTTCCGGGGCCTAACCTTTCTTTAAAAAGGTTTAAGAATCCCAAACTTTTAACTAGGAGGGCAGTGTTTTTTGAATATAACACATACGCCTTTGTCGTTAAACGACTTTTCTGAATAAAGTTGTATGAAATTTGCCAGCCGTTAGGCGGTCTTCCCTTAGCATCTATAGCGATGCTGTGCTTTTAATTATTGATGTAAGTAAGCTGCCTTCCCAGGGGCAACTTAAGGCCAATCTATGCTTTGTTGGAGCATCCCAGTACGTTTGTGATTTTATGACGGACCATTTCTTTAACGGCATCACGAGATGCACCTAGGTAACCTCTGGGGTCGAAAACGGTGGGGTTTTCTGCCATAAATTTGCGGATAACAGCAGTCATTGCCAGACGGATATCTGTATCAATGTTAATTTTGCATACTGCTTTTGAAGCTGCTTTGCGCAATAGGTCTTCTGGTACACCTTTAGCTCCGCCGATGTCAGCGCCAAAGTCATTAGCCATAGTCACAAATTCTTGAACAACGCTGGATGCGCCATGAAGAACTATAGGAAATTTGGGGAGCATTGAAGCTATTTTGTCAAGACGATCAAAGTCGAGTTTTGCTTCGCCTTTGAATTTATATGCACCATGACTGGTGCCGATGGCAACAGCAAGTGAGTCACAGCCTGTGCGTTCTACAAATTCAACAGCTTCATCAGGATCGGTATAAATACTTTTCTCAGAAACAACGTGTTCCTCTACACCTGCGAGACGTCCCAGTTCGGCTTCAACCCATACACCTCTATCGTGTGCGTACTCTACAACCTTTTTGGTTACATCTATGTTTTCATCAAAAGGCAGATGGGAGCCGTCAATCATTACAGAAGTGAAACCGCCATCAATTACTTCTTTGCAAATTTCAAAGTTTGCGCCGTGGTCGAGATGAAGAACAACAGGCAAGTCTGATTCCTGAAGCGCAGCTTCCATGAGCTTGGTGATATAGCCCAGTCCAGCATACTTTTTGGCTCCGGCAGAAACCTGCAGAATCAGTGGAGCGTTCTCTTCGCTACCGGCTTCCATGATTCCCTGAATGATTTCCATATTGTTTACATTGAATGCACCAATGGCATAACCGCCATCATAGGCTCCTTCAAACATTTCTTTAGGCGAAACGAGTGGCATTTACTCCTCCTTGGTGGAATAGCCGGGCTAAATTATTCTTGTTGCAGGCATCTTTGAAAATAAAATAACGCAAATAATATATTTTAATCTATGCTTTATTTCGTTTTCAGAGATCTTTTACCGCATTTGGTTCCAAATAATACCTGTATACACTATATAGAAACAAAATGTCCACATACAGAATGGATTGTACATGAACTATATGTCTAAATTATTTTCCAGAGTGACAATTGCTTCACGATCAGTGAAATCAAAATGCAAGGGAGTCATAGTAATGTGTCCCTTGGTAAGTAAATCCCTATCGGTTCCTGAGCTGATTTTTTCTTTGGGCATTACACCGTCAAGCCAGTAATAGGGCCCTCCTCTGGGATCTTTCCGTTCTTCATACCAGTCCTGCCATGATACACGAGTGTGTCGGCATATTTTGAGGCTTTTGGCTTTTTTCACCGGTATTGCCGGGAAATTAAGATTGATAACAGTTTTCTCACCCAGCTTTGCCCACGGAATTTTAGTGAGTATTTCTGCGCAATAGTCACCTTGGTCAGTTAATTCTTCAGGATTGAAACTGTCGTAAGAAGCAGCAAGTGCGGGAAAACCCATTAGTGCTCCCTCAGTTGCGGCTGAGACTGTTCCAGAGTAGAGAATATCAACTCCAACGTTGGCTCCGTTGTTTATGCCGGAAACAACAATATCAGGTTTATCTTTTAATAATGTAGTCAGTCCGAGCTTGACGCAATCTACCGGAGTTCCGTAAACACCGAGTCCGGTGAAACCGTCCTCTTCAAATTTTTTAACTCTCAAAGGAGAGGAGAGTGATACGGCGTGTCCTACGGCAGACTGCTCAGCAACCGGAGCAACGACCTGTACATTCATACCGGCTCGTTTCAAACCGTGGTACAGTGCCCTTAAACCGACGGCCTGAATACCGTCATCATTGGTCAATAATATATTCATTTCTGTACTCCGTGGAAGAATAGGTCAAAAAAAATGGACAGCCTTCCGGTGGTTTGACTATGAATACAAATTCCGGGTGGTTGCAATATGCCATCGGCTACAGTAAAAAATATCAACGCCTAGTGGCGAGGTATCAAAGCAATTCAGGAATAGCAAGAAGTGTCACAAAAAACTACATATATTAAAGATCTTATAAACGGAGAAAGGGTCAGAGATATCTTCCTTGTGGGAGATGCACAGCTCCGTGAATCCCGTAATGGTCCGTTCTGGAATCTGCGTTTGCAGGATAATTCCGGCGCAGTCGAAGCAAAAATCTGGAGTCCGTTAAGTCAGTCTTTTTCAAATATTGAGGCCGGCATGTTTGTTGTTGCCGGGGGGATGGTTGGTTCTTTCAGAGACAAACCTCAGTTAACTGTTGAGATGTTTGATATTCTTAATCCCGAATATAATAAATTTGATATTACAGAATTTCTGCCTTCCAGTAAGGAAAAGCCGGAAGATATGATGCAGGATTTAGACTATCTTATTGCCGAGCATATGGTCCATCCACCGTGGAAGAAGTTTTGTCGTAGGGTTTTAAAAGACGAGGAAATCTACGGAAGACTGCTGACAGCTACAGGTGCTAAGACTGTTCACCATGCTTATGTCGGAGGTCTTCTTGAGCACACATTAACAGTTGCAAAACTGTGTATGTCAATTTGTGATAATTATCCGGAAGTAGACAGACAGGTTCTTCTTGCAGCTGCAATTTTTCATGATCTGGGTAAGGCCTGGGAGCTGTCCGGTGGTTTAACGAATGACTACACAGATGAAGGGCGGCTGCTGGGACATATCTACATAGGAGTAGAAATTCTCGAGCCTTTCTTGCAAAAATCCAAAGACTTGAATAGTAATTTAAAACTTCATTTAAAACATCTGATACTGTCTCATCATGGTGAATATGAATACGGAGCACCTAAAAGACCGAAAACTCCGGAAGCATTTATCTTGCATTTTGCAGACAACATTGATGCTAAGATGAATACTATTTTTGCAGAACTGGATAAGTTGGATGATAATGGTGCAAACTGGACGCCGTATCAGCGGTTTTTGGATAGATATTTGTATAAGCCTGAGAAATCACCTGATAACCCGTCAAGCAAGTGTGATCTTAAAAAATCGGAGGCCCAATGTTCATTACCTTTGAAGGCATAGAAGGAACCGGTAAAACCACTCAGATAAAAATGCTTAAAGCATTTCTTGAAGAGTCAGGTCATACTGTCGATGTTACTCTTGAACCTGGGGGCAGTCGGATAGGTAAAGAATTGCGAAAGATTTTGCTGAACATGGAAAGCACAGATATTACAGGAGAGTGTGAACTTTTTTTATATCTTGCTGACCGTGCTCAGCATGTTAGCCAGGTTATTCGACCGGCGTTAGATGAAGGCAAAATAATCATATCTGACCGCTTTGCTGATTCAACAATTGTCTATCAGGGATACGGCAGAGGACTTGATCCTAAATTGTTGCGTGAACTTAACGACGTAGCTGTTTCTGGAAACTGGCCTGCTTTGACAATTCTTCTCGATATTGAACCAGAAATCGGTCTTAAAAGAGCTATGACTCGAAACCTGCAAGAGAATAAAATGCAGGAAGAGGGACGGTTCGAGGCTGAATCTCTAGAATTTCATGGCAGGGTTCGTGAAGGATATCTGACTTGGGCGGCACTTAATAACGAACGGATTGTTGTAATTAATGCTGACCAGACTCCCGATGAAATTTTTGCTGAAATTAAAATCAAGGTTGTAAATGCCTTGGAGAGGATTTTCAAAGCTTAATTTTTAGTTTTAACTGATGATTTATATGGCTTTTTAAAAGGCACAACTCGTAACTGAGTTGTGCCTTTTTTGTATTTAAATGTAGTGTTATTTATTTGTAATAAATGTGAATGGTGGTTTTGCTATTTAAAAAATAATTTTTTAGTTATTAATATTAACAATATCCATTTTAGTATTTTTTTATAACATAAGAATTTAATAAAAGTACTATTTGGTGTTGTTTTTTTCTATAAATCGGTAAATAAGCCATCCAATTCAATAATTTCGCATTTGGGGTTGACGCTCTCATAGTAAAATGGTTTAAGAGTAATTAGATTTTTCAATACATTAGCAATTGTATGACAGATGTAATAAAGGTGAAATTCATATTTGTTATGCAAGAGTTACTGTCATAAAATTTGTTCGCACTCCGGTTTTGGGCTCGGATATGTTTCCGGCCAGATAGAAGATCGGGGTGTCAGAGGGGTAAGGCCCACTGATCTTTAATTAGAGGATGGAGGTTTTTATGAAATTCTCTGTGGGACTCGGAAAAGATGGAGCGGAAAAACGCCTTGAGCAGAATGGCGTCTCCCGCCGCGACTTCATGAAGTTCTGCGCAACAACTGCCGCTGCTATGGGGATGGGACCCGCTTTTGCGCCAACTATTGCAGAAGCTTTGACCCAGAAAAGGCGTCCTTCTGTTGTTTATCTGCATGCAGCCGAATGTACCGGTTGTTCAGAAGCTGTTCTTCGTACTGTTTCTCCGTACATTGATGCTCTTATTCTCGACACCATTTCCCTTGACTACCATGAAACCAT
>JMSU01000262.1_pt1 | contig 16748 bp, 17 predicted proteins | sample 179011 | NCBI WGS metagenome assembly JMSU01 (sample SAMN02769580, study PRJNA246767) | bioreactor metagenome | isolation source: Culture-1 Bioreactor ArsB derived from microbial biomass from the upper 2 cm... | place: Germany: Bremen | collected day 87 after inoculation
TCTTTTTTTAATCTAGTTATCTAAGAACCCGACTCCATTCGTTCTCTCTCAAGTCGTTCATCTCTACGCTTCTCTAACCTAGCTATATCTTCATCAGTCAGATTTGCAAGCATCCTATAAAATACTTCTGTACTTTCATTCACTTCTACCACATGCCCTTTGATGGAATCTAACACTGTACCATCTCTAAGTACATGCGTTACGTTACATTTATACTTCTTCCCATTAACTTCAACCTCTTTTTGCATCTTCTCAACTCCTATGTGCTATTACTTATAATTATGATTAGTGACTTTTGTCCTATTACTATATAGTTTCTAGTTGTTGCATATCTGGTAATTTGTTAAAAGAATTAGCTCCCTTAATAAATCCATCAATCCAAATCTGCTGTTTCTCATCCATCTTTTGCAATAACTCTGTTAAGTCAATTACATTTTGTGGCAATCCCATTATTTGTTTTTCAGTTTTCAATGCAATACCTCCTTTTTGTGTTTAGTTTCGTTTGTAAATTTATCATATCATTATCAAATTCTATTGTCAATCATTTTTTAATTTAAAGTTTAGTTTGTAATTTTTGTTGACATTGTTAATTTATAGTGATATTGTTTTTATAGGAGGTGTGATAGATGTGACTATAAACGATAGAATTACTCATATACGAAAGTACTATGATTTAAAGCAAGAACAATTTGGTAATAAAATTAATTTATCTAAAAGTAGCATATCATTGATAGAGTCTAATAAAAGAAATGCAACTGATAGAATCATTGCTGATGTATGTAGAGAATTTAAGGTTAATCCTGATTGGATGCGTACTGGTGAAGGCGAAATGTTGGATGATGAAATTGACGAGAATGATTTTTATTTTAAGTTAGGTTATTATTCCAGTAACTTAACTGAATTTCAGAAGAATATTATTATGGGGTTCTTAGAAATGCCTGAGCAAACTCAAAACGATCTTATGGATTTTATGAAAAAATTAGTGAATGGGGAAAAACCAAAATCGTAGTAAAATAAAGTCATATAGGCTTTATTTTTTTGCCTTCCTTAATTGCATTGTAAGTTTTTTTCTGATATATTAACATTACAGGTGAGAACTTAAAACAATTTATAGATTAACCACGAACTCATAAAAAGGAGAATATTATGCCAACTAACAAAAGAGTCTCATGCTATGTTAGGGTCAGTACTGAAAATCAGCTAGAGAACTATAGTATAGATGAGCAAACCGACCGCTTGAAAGCTTATTGTAAGGCAAAGGATTTAACCATTGTCAAGTTCTATGTAGACGGTGGCTATTCAGGTGGTAACATGAATAGACCAGGACTGCAGCAAATGTTAAAAGATATCAATGATAAACATATTGATATGGTAGTAGTCTATAAGCTCGATAGGTTAAGTAGATCACAGAAAGATACGCTTACATTGATAGAAGATGAATTTCTAACAAATGATATTGATTTTATATCCATGAGCGAAAACTTTGATACCTCTACCCCATTTGGGAAAGCTATGATCGGTATACTCTCTGTATTTGCACAGTTAGAGAAAGATCAGATTACCGAACGATTTACAATGGGTAGAATTGGTCGTGCTAAGAATGGATATTATCATGGAGGACCAACTGCTCCAACTGGCTATGACTATGTTGATGGTGAACTTGTTGTTAATGACTATGAAGCACTACAAATACGCGAGGTTTTCAAACGCTTTCTCGATGGTCACAGCATCCATGCTATTCAAAAGCATATGAGTGAAAACTATACTAACAAATATGGCAACTGGAGCAGTCATACACTTGTTCTTAATATCCTACGTAACCAAGTCTATACTGGGAAAGTTAAGTTCAAGAGCAATGTATATGATGGAAAGCATGAGCCTATTATACCCGAAGATACTTTCCTTGAAGTTCAGAAACTCTTAACGAGTAGCAAGAGAGATGGTTCTAAAACCATATTTCAGAAGAACCCATTCCGTGCCAATACTCTATTAACTAGCCTCATCTATTGTAAAAAATGTGGTGCACGTTTCTGTGGCAATCATGGCAATTACGTGTGTTATTCAAGAGGTAAGACGGATAAAAGAAAAATCATTGACCCTAATTGTAAGAATAAGAGATGGAATATTGAAGCCTTTAATAAAGTCGTCACAGATGAAATCTATGAGATAGCACTTAATGAGAGCTACTTTAATAAAGTAGTAAAAGGCAAGACAGCAGCTTCACCAGTTGATGATAACACAGCTCTTCGTAAGCGATTAGATGAGATTGATAAACAGATTAATCGTATGATGGACTTATATCAAGTTGGTGGAATCCCTATTGAACAGATATCTGATAGGATTAGTAAACTCAAGAAAGAAAAAGATAGCTTATCTACCCAGCTCAATGAACCTGTTCAGACTAAGCTTTCATTAGCAGAAATTAGGACCTTATTAGCTAAAGCTGTGTTGGTTCTAAAAGAGGGCGAACTGGCTCAACAGCGATTGGCTGTAAGTAGCTTAATCAACTATATAGAGGTTGAAGATGAGGATATTAATATACGCTGGAAGTTCTTATAATATTTTTTATCACTTTTTACATTATTGGTTTATCTATGTGTATGGGGTTTGGTTGTAATGCTGCTGGTATAACCTCATGCCGCATTATTGATTCCCCAAGAGAACGCCTTATTGCTATTATTACCAATAACTTTGTACCATGCAATGGTCGTTTCCCAACCCTCATTGCATTAGCTACCATATTCATCGTAGGTATTGGTGGCAGGTTCTCCTCTGTTATTGGAACCCTTGTGATCCTACTTACCATTGTATTAGCTGTTATGATTACATTTGGTATATCCAAACTGCTTTCGAAGACTATTTTAAAAGGCATACCATCTTCTTTTACACTTGAATTACCTCCTTATCGAAAGCCACAGATTGGTAAGGTACTGGTTAGGTCGTTGATTGATCGTACCCTATTCGTACTTGGTAGAGCCATTGTTGTAGCTGCACCAGCAGGTATGCTTATATGGATCCTTCAAAATATTATGGTTGGTGACTTGAGTGTACTGACCCATTGTGCTAATTTTCTCGATCCTTTTGCTTCATTAATCGGTTTAGATGGTTATATCTTGATGGCTTTTATACTGGGGTTCCCTGCTAATGAAATCGTCATCCCTATATTAATTATGAGTTATATGTCAACAGGAGCTATGCTAGAACTTGATAGTTTATCGGCATTAAAGGAACTTCTTGTGAATAATGGCTGGACTTGGCTAACGGCTGTATGCACCATGCTCTTTTCACTTAATCACTTCCCTTGCGGAACGGCCTTATTGACCATAAAAAAAGAGACGAATAGTACCAAATGGACCATTCTCTCTTTTATCATCCCTACTGTTACAGGTATCTTAGTTTGTTTCATCGTAGCTCAAGGTGTAAGATTATTAGGTTTAGTATAAACCCAAGGAAAAATAGAAAGTAACATTCATATATCATAGAAATGAGACTGTCTCTTTGTGACAGCCTCATTTCTGTTATACTTCGCCTTCCTGGCCTTCTTCTTCATATCTTTCAATCTTTGAGATGGATACTTCATAAGCTATTTTACTTATGGTATCTGTTTCACTTACTTTTTTCTGATACTCTCTGCTCTGAATACGCCCCCATATTTTAATACGGTCACCTACCGTAAATTTCTCTGCGAATCTTGCATTGCGCCCCCAACATATAGAAGGAATATAATCTGATTTATTGTATGGACGATTCACCGCGAGTAATATATCCGTAATCTCACGTCCAAATGGTGTTGTACGGTACATAGGCGGTTTACATATGTACCCATCTAAATATATGTAATTAGGATTGCGCTTGATTTCATCTTCATCTAATATATCAATTTCACGGGCAAAAACAGTTAAAACCAACCTATTTTTCCCATCTATCTGCCTATTATAAGAGCGAAATTGCCCTTGAAGCTCAACGAATTGTCCCCGCATATCCTGTGTAACATCAATAAGACGTTCTGATACCATAACAGGAATTTTATCCGAGTTATCGCTTAACCTTGATATTTCCACTACAAAATTGTAAAACCCTTCACCATATACTTCATGACTAAAATCAAATGTAGAGTATATTTTCCCAATGAGATTAACTTGATTGTTTCTGATAACATTATCTTCCATAAACCTTATCTCCCTTCATCTTTATCGAATGACTAATTTTATGGTGCCCTTTTATCGTTCTGCATTCAATAAATTTCCTATGTTAAAGTTTTTCTATATCTATTTTTATTCCAGATGTCTGATTTTTAGAAGTAGATTTTGGGTATTTATCCTTCCTTTATGGAATTTAATTTATCATGAATTTGCCTATTGATTAGCATTGCAGCAGTTACTGCTGACATAATATTATAGATATCATGTCCCCAAGAAGTCTTAATAAAAACAGGAAACTCCTGTGGCTCTATGAGTCCTTCACCTTCACCTATTTCGCGCTGTATACAATAAATCATGGTTTGATTCGTATCACTATCGGCTTCAAGACTTGATAAGGTAACGCTTGACTTCTTATTGAGCCCAAGGGTAATAAACCTACATAAGGGAATGTCTTTAATAGGTATGTCTTTCGGCATATTATCCACGTTAGCAATTGCGTAATAGACAGTGGATTTCTGCTCATCCTGTACATGAACCATAAGCGTCTTTTCATCGAGTGTTTCAATATCGTATACCACATCTATCATGGATACAATGTCTTCAAATATACTGATTAATTGAGATACCTTGTTTATGCCCGTGATGAGGATTTTCTTCATGGATAGCAACCTACCTTTAATGTTATCAATCTTAAAAATCACTATAGCATTATTATGGTCGAATTTGTCATGTATCATCCAAATAAAAAATTATTTTCTTTTTTCTATCATCATTTTCCACTTACCTATGGACTTGAATCCAACACGATGATAAACACTTCCAGCTTCTGGATTGTCATAGAATAGACATAGTGTCTTACCCTCATTTAATACTTCTCCACATAGTTTAGATAAGCATCGTCCCATATAGCCTTTTCTACGGTAACCGACTTTTGTAGCCACACCTACAACCATAGCTGATTTGCTATTTTCTGCTGTTGTTTGGGCTAATGACACCATATCACCCAATTCATTTTCTATATAATAGATACGTCCAGATTTTTGCTCCATGTTTCGCTTAATTCTCTCTATGCTATTGGTATCTGATATCAAAAATTCTTCAATACCTTGTAGGAGTTCATATATTCTAGGGGCATCTTCTAATTCTGCTTTCTTAGTGTCTTCTCCAGGATCTAAAAGTTCGTCCGTACATGTTATTTCACAAAAGAAAGTTGATTTTTCATGACACTCTCCTAGAATACCATCAAAATGCTTTACCACACTCTCTTTTCCACTTATCATTTTATGACCACTAAAAGACTGGATTATCTTTATATATGCTGTTATGTCACAATTTTCATCTTTAAAATAAGGAATAAAATTCTCATTATATCTTAGTAATACGCCGATTAACTGATCATGGTCATCGAAAGATCCCCATAACTCTTGAAAATCTTTATCGAAACCAAATCTTTCAATATCTCCAATAATAAAAAGGTTAATGGATGGTTCTTCACTTAAAAATGTCATCACCTGTTCTAAGTTATTTTCTGTTAATTTTCTCATCATATACATCATCCCTTAATTTTATTTTTCCTTCTATTGTATTACTTTTTCCAGTAATGTCAATATTTTTCTCACATTTTTTATTTTCCAATACCAATTAAGGTGACTGCGTTATCCTTTTTATACTACAAAAAAAGAGCAACCAGTGGCTACTCTATTATTTATACATGATAAGATGCTGTATCTTCCGCTAACTCCATTGCATGTTTTAATGACTTTATAATAACTCTTCTCGTGTGTTCATTCATGGGCTCTCCATGGAATAAGAGATCGTCCGCAACCTGCAATTTTTCAATAAACTTGTCTAATTCTTCATCAATCTCTTTGTTATCATATAATTTAGATACAGGCATAGAATTGTCTGTAATGCCCATTAGGTAATCCATGGAAACATTAAAAAACTTAGCTAGCTCTTTTTTAGTATCATCATCAGCCTGTCTAGCATTGCGTTCATATTGTGATATATTATTTTTTGATTTTCCAACGATTTTACCTAACGCTTCTTGGGTAAGTCCCCTATTCAATCTTAATAATCTCAATCTCTCATTAAAGCTTGGCATTAAACCACCTCTCATTTATTTTAGAGTCCGTGAACTCCACTGTAAATACCAATAACCAATAAGATAACCAAACATAAAAGAAACTATTGACAGTAACCATAGTGTGTACTATAATAAAAGTAATCATTATGGTTATTAATGTATGTTTTGGTAAGGATTAACACACATATTGATTGTTTTTATATATTTTATGACCCATTTCATTTAATAATTAGCATGTTAAGGGATCGTAATTGGGTTTTACCCTTTTACATGTAACCCCGTAACAAATGTTTTATAACTTCTCCCCTTATCATGTTTTAATTATATAATTACCTCCACTTATATAAGTTGAACAATATAATCTAATTAAAAGATTTATGATTGCATTGAGGGATTCAACGTATATAAATAAGGTAATGATGTTGCATGTCCAATTCAACAAAAAAGTGCAACACCTTAGGAACGGCTAACGTTTCCTACGTGAATTCACAAGCATTAGGTACAAGAAAAACGTACCTTACATCCAAGTTACATCATGATACATGAAACAGATCTGTATGTTACATATTAAACAGCTACCTTATACATACTTGCTTAGACTGTCGATAACTCCCAAGAAATGCCTAAGAAATGGAATGCCTATACACATTTCTAATCATATCTACAATCTAAGGTATTAAGGTAGCTGTTTATATATGTTAAAAGAGAGCCTCTATGCATTTGCATGGTCAATGTAATATTGAAATGTCTCTTGTGCCCACTTTAGGTTATAATAATGCTTCTTGGTAGATTCTACATCATGTATTGAGGCACAATACGCTGTTCTAATCCCTTCCCTTATTTCTTGCCAATAGATCTTCTGTTTATCCATGGTTCCTTTCGCAAATTCAACATGCTTGTATTGCTGGTCATGTATATCAAAACAATTAAGCCCCTGTTGCCTTAAAAGGCATGTATCTTTTAACATGCATAAATCACATGATATTCTCTGATCATGATTAATTTCAATTGTGGGTACATAGCCTGTTTTATAAGTTGTATAGAGATTAACCCTTTGACACATGTCACTATCTGCTCGTCCTATTTCTTCATTCCAATACCCTAACTTATCAATAATTTCAGGTCTTAAACAGGAACATCCACCCCAGATAGAATGAAATTGATAGTAGGATATACCGTTTTTTTCTTTAATGGTGGGTGAAATATGTCGTACCTCAAAATATTGGTCCACATCCTTCATAACACCTAAATAAGCTACTTCTGGAAAAGCATCCATCACCTGTAGAAACTGTGTTACCCAATCTTTTGTATGAATGCATATATCACTGTCTACAGTAATGAAGTATTGTTCTTTTTTTCTTTTCGACATGGTGTAGTTTATGGCATATAAGATACCATAATTTTTATCAAATCGAGTAATTGATTTTATTCTTTCGTCTTGTAGTCCTTCAATAAATTTCCATGTACCATCTTGGGAATTATTATCAATAATATGTAATTCAAAATCATCTGTTGTATCTAGCATCGCTTTAAGATTTCTAGTATTTGTACCCGCTCTGTTCCATGTTACAAAACTTACCATAGGTGGATGCATGTGATCCTCTCTTTTCTTATAATTACTTTGCTTAATTGGCATTTTCAATAAAATATCTAAAGTTTTCATTTGCCCATGCTTCATTATAATAATGTGTATTTCGTGATAACTGATCATGAATAGACGCACAATATACAGACCGTTTGCCACTAATTATATCTCTAATAAATATGTTCTCTTTATATGCCATTTTTGCTGCGAATTCTGGATGCTTATATTTTTCATCATGTCTATTAAAGCAATTACATCCTATCTTTCGAAGAGTACATGTATCCTTAATTAAACAGGATTGACATGATATACTTCTTGGATACTCCATTTGAATAGATGGGACATAGCCTAAGCTATAAGGTGTAAAGTCATTAATGCGTTTACACATATCGCTATCAGCTCTTCCTGTTTCCTCGTTCCAATACCCTACTAACTCAATAACCTCTGGCCTTAAACAACAACAACCTCCCCATACTGCTTTATAGGGATAGAAGCTTACATTATTTTTGTTTAGATTTATAGGTACTTCTTCTTTTCCTCGTATATAATCCTCAACATCATTGATGACGCCAATATATCCTACATTTGGATAAGTATCCATAACCTCCATAAACTTGGTAATCCAATCTTTTGTCAAAATGCATATATCACTATCCAGTGTTATGAAGAACTGATTTTTCTTTCGTTTGCTCATGGTATAGTTCAATGCGTATAATAACCCTCTATTCCATGCAAACCTTGTTTTTGATTTTATTCTATAATCCTTTATACCCGTTATGAACTTCCAAGTATCATCTTGTGAATTGTTATCTATAATGTGTAAGTCAAAATCATCAGTTGTATCTAACAGAGCCATTAGATTTCTAATGTTTGTACCTGCTCTATTCCAAGTAACAAAACTTACTAGTGGTGGCATGAACCACCCTCCTCAATCCGCATTTATTCAATTATTCAACCTACTTTACCATAGTATATGAAAGTTCATTCTAAAACGTGTACAACTTAGGAATTTGTACAAAGCTTCTCCATAAACAAAGATTTTATCTATGGATGTATAACTAGCTCAGCCCTTCCAAACAGAACGTTTAGAAGGGCTGAATTTCTTAAGATATCTATTTTACTGAACAATCTAGCTAACATGATATACTATATCATGTATACCAGTTCATACGACGGCCTCTTGCGAACCCCACTAAAATAATCCCTAACTCTCGTGCATGATCTATAGCGATATTTGTAGGTGCCGAACGTGAGATGAGGACAGGTATATTCGTCTTCGCTACTTTTAATAGGATCTCTGATGATATGCGCCCAGTGGTTAGCACAACCTTGTCATGTAATGGTATGTGATCCATCATACTTTTACCGATAATTTTATCAAGGGCATTATGTCTTCCTATATCATCTTCAAATACGAGTATATGATCTACAGTACATAGAGCACAGCTATGCACACCGCCTGTTTTGTTGAAAAGTATGGATTTTTTACTAAAATTTTTCATCAAGCCATCTATTTGTTGTGGGCTTATATAATCGTTTGATGGGGTATTCTTTTTTGAGATTGTATCCATCACTTGATAAGCTATTGTTTTGGAGTTACCACAGGCGGTTGTTATGGTCTTCTTAGCACTTAAGTACTGCCCAATATAATCAAACTGATGATCATTTAATAATTCCACATAAGCTTTACCGGCTTCATGGTCCACCGTAAGTGACTTCATATCATGAATCGACCGAATAACACCTTCTGCATATAGAAAACCTACAACCAACTCTTCTAAAGACTGTGGTGTACATTGCATGGTTACAAAGGCTCTATTATTCAACATAATGGTCAGTGAAAATTCCACGATGACCTCATCGAAAATCTTTTCTTTTTTTCGCCATTATATTTGGTTATAGGATAGGCCTTGATAGATTCCATATCACTTACACTTCCTTTTGTCGTCGATATTTTTTCACTTCTTCTCTGGTATTGAGGTTAAGAAACATCTCCCAATGTGGGCTAAACCGCCTTGCCTGTTTTTCATCAATATAGCATACTTGACATTGCCCTATTAGGGTATAGATAGAGCGCTTACCGCTTAGCAAATAAGCTTCAATCTTTTCGATCATGCTTTTGGAATAGAAAGCATTAAATGGTTCTATCCACCCATTCCCTAGGTGAGTGATACACGCATCACGCTTACTGGTCCTCATCATATGTTGCATATACTCAATATAAGCCATATTAATATGAGGCATATCACAAGCTAATACATAAGCAAACTGGCTGATAGCATGCTTTAATCCAACATGAATACCTGCCAAAGGTCCTTTCTCATTTATCTCGTCACATAGGGTTCTACAGTTCATATAACGATAATAATGAGGGCTGTGGGTGACGACTATAATGTCCTCAAATAGATTTGATAATTTATCAATTTGATTATTGATCAACTTCTTATGTTTGATGCTAATTAATTGTTTGTCAAAACCCATCCGTTTACTCTTACCACCGGCTAGAATTATAGCTGTTCCAAATAGGTTCATGGATTATCACGGCTCTCTATTACAGGAAGCACCTTCTCTAATCGCACTGCACTGACCTTTAATTCAGGTATTTTAGCTATAGGATCAACAGCGGAATTGGTTAAGTAATTGGCTGCACCATCTGCAAAATGAAATGGCATGAAGCACACGTCTTCTTCAACAATATCGGTGATACGCACTGTGGTTATTACGTCACCTCTTCTTGATGTTACTTTGACTTTGTCTCCATCTTCTAATGCCAAACGATTAGCGGTGGTTGGGTTAATCTGTATAAAGGATTTCGGATACATTGCATTAATGGCCTCCACACGTCCTGTCATGGTTTTTGTATGAAAATGATAGAGCATACGACCCGTAGTTAAAATATAAGGATAATCTGCATCTGTCACCTCAGCACTTTCTATATAATCTGCTGGTTTAAATATACCTAACCCCCTGATGCATTGTTCCTTATGCAAATAAGGTGTTCCTGGGTGTTCTATTGTTGGGCAAGGCCATTGTAGACCTTCCTGTTCAATTCGATCATAAGTTATACCACCATATATAGGTGTTATGGCTGCAATCTCTTCCATAATCTCTGATGGGTGATCATAGGTTTTATGATAGTCAAGTTTATGCATGATGTCCATCAAAATGACCCAATCCGGTTTACTTTCACCAACAGGATGGATGGCTTTTCTAACCCGCTGAATCCGCCGCTCTGTATTGGTGAATGTACCATCTTTTTCAGCAAATGATGCTGCTGGTAAAATCACATCCGCCATCCTAGCTGTTTCTGTTATAAAGATATCTTGAGCAACGATGAAATCAATGGTTTCCAAAGCTTTCTTAACATGATTGATGTCAGGGTCAGATATCATGGGGTTTTCACCCATAACATATAAAAACTTGATAGCCCCTTCTTCACCCTTTTTCATGATCTCTGTGACAGTAAGACCGACTTGGTTAGGTAGTTTTCTTTCCCATCCCTTCTCAAACTTTTCTATGACATGATCATGGTATACCTTCTGATACCCAGGTAAATCCCCAGGCAACGCGCCTAAATCACAAGCTCCTTGAACATTATTCTGTCCTCTTAATGGGTTAACTCCTGCTGATTCTTTTCCAATATGTCCACATAGTAAGGCTAAATTAGATGTTGCCATGACACCATGCGTACCTGTTGTATGTTGGGTAACCCCCATGGAATAAAAGATACCGGCTTTGTTTGCGTTTGCATATAGTCGTGCCGCTGCTTCTATATCTTCTGGACGAACACCGCAGATATCAGCTACATAAGTTGGGTTATATAATTGGACAACTTCCTCTAATTCTTCATAGTTTTCTGTTCGATTATGGATGTACTCCTCATCCATTAAACCTTCTTTAATAATCACATGCATCAGACCGTTAAACAGGGCTACATTGGTACCCGGTTTAATCTGTAAGAATACATCTGCCTCTTCAGCTAATTGGATTCTTCTTGGTTCTGCTACGATAATCTTTGCCCCTTTAGCTTTGGCCTGTTTCATAAAAGCACCAATTACAGGGTGTGTTTCTGTGGTGTTCGAACCTGTAACGAAAATAACATCTGCATCTATCACTTCCTTTATGCTATTGGTCATAGCGCCACTACCTAACGTCGTAGCAAGCCCTGCAACAGTTGAAGCGTGACATAACCTTGCACAATGATCTACATTATTCGTTCCCATAACAGCTCTCATTAACTTTTGAAATAGATAATTCTCTTCATTGGTACACCTTGCAGAGGATAAGCCTGCAAAAGCTTCTGAACCATACTCTCTTTTAGTGGTTGTAACCTTGTTTGCAATTAAAGTCAAAGCTTCATCCCAAGTGGCTTCTACGAACTTTCCATTTTTCTTTATGAGAGGGCTTCTTAATCGGTCTGGATGATTAATGAAACTATATCCAAATTTACCTTTTACACAGAGCAGTCCTTGATTAGGTACTTCATTGCGAGGTTCAACACCAACAACTTGATTGTCCTTTATTAATAAATCCATCTGACAGCCAACACCACAATACGGACATGTGGTCTTCACCCTACTGACTTCCCATGTGCGATATTTAACCTTAGATTTTGGTGTTAATGCACCCACTGGGCAAACAGATATGCAGTTACCACAAGATACGCATGTAGACGTATCAAGACCTTCTTCAAAAGGCGCTGCTACATGGGTTCCAAAACCTCTTAGACTACGACCAATAGCACCCACTTTCTGAAGTTCATGGCACATCCTTACACAATTGCCACATAGAATGCATTTGTTGGGTTCGTAATCATAGAAGCGATTGGTATCATCTATGGGTAAGTTTTTGACTTCACCTTCTACAAATCTTGATGTTTTCACATTGTAGAGATAGCAATAATCTTGCAAGCGACAATCGCCTGCTTTCTCACAGGTCATGCAATCAAGTGGATGATTAGCTAACAATAATTCTAACATAAGTTTTCTGGACTGAACTACCCGTTCTGTCTCTGTATGAATGACCATATCATCCCAAACAGTTGTTGCACATGCTGGTAATAACCGTTTTCTCCCCTCTACTTCAACGACACATAAACGGCATGCACCACCTTTTTTCACTTCTAACAATTCACTGTGGCATAAAGTTGGAATAGGGATGTGAGCCTTTTTTGCAGCGTTTAGTATGGTGGATTCCTTAGAAACATGTTGTTCTTGCCCATTGATGGTTATCTTGACAGTGTTCATCTGTTCCACCTCCCTTATTGTCTATCTATAGCGTCAAATCGACAAGTATCATAGCAGACGCCACATTTATCACATTGATCTTGATGAATGACATGGGTTTCTTTTACTTTTCCCGTTATTGCCTGTGATGGACATACTCTGGCACAAGCCGTACACCCAATACATTTATTGGTATCAATGCTATATGTTATAAGTGCCCGACAACGTTTAGCTGGACATTTCTTCTCTTTTACGTGGGCTAAATACTCATCATAGAAATTCTCCAATGTGGATAAGACAGGATTCGGTGCTGTTTGCCCTAAACCGCAGAGTGAAGCATCTCCAATCATTATGGATAATTCTCTAATGGTATCAAGATCTTTCATTGTTCCGTTACCTTCTGTGATTTTCTCTAGAAGCTCCTGCAGCCTTTTTGTGCCTTCTCTACAAGGGGTACATTTACCACAGGATTCTTCTACAATAAATTCCATGTAGAACTTGGCTACGTTTACCATACAATCCTCTTCATCTAATACAATCATACCACCTGACCCCATCATTGACCCAGCTCTTAAGAGACTATCAAAGTCTATGGGTGTATCCAGATCTTTTTCTGTAAGGCAACCTCCAGAAGGTCCTCCTGTTTGAACTGCCTTGAACGTTCTATCATCAATTATCCCGCTTCCTATATCAAAGATAACCTCTCTAAGTGTTGTGCCCATAGGCACTTCAATTAATCCAACATTCTTGATTTTACCAGCTAAGGCAAATACTTTTGTACCTGTTGAATGACTGGTACCAATACTTGAAAACCACTCACCACCCTTTTGTAAAATAACAGGAATATTGGCTAGTGTCTCCACATTATTAACGTTGGTTACTTGCCCCCAATACCCAGCTTCAGCAGGAAATGGCGGTTTCATGGTTGGCTCTCCTCGTTCGCCTTCCATAGAATGAATTAAGGCTGTTTCCTCACCACAAACAAAAGCTCCTGCTCCATATTTTATTTGAATATGAAAGTTAAAATCTGTTTTAAATACACCATTTCCAAGCATACCATAGGAAGTAGCATCTTTTATGGCTTTTTGCAATCGTTTAATAGCCAGCGGATATTCTGCACGAATATAGACAATCCCTTCAGTTGCTCCAATGGCATAACCACATATTGCCATGGCTTCAATGACGGAATGCGGATCACCTTCTAAGATAGAACGATCCATAAAAGCGCCTGGGTCGCCTTCGTCTGCATTACAGATGACATACTTTTGATGTGAAGAATTTTTCTTAGCCAAAGTCCACTTGCGCCCTGTTGGAAAACCGCCACCGCCACGTCCTCTTAATCTTGATTTATCTACTTCTTCAATAACTTCTTCTGGTGTCATCTTTGTCAAAACCTTATGAAGAGCACCATAACCATCATGAGCTATATAATCCCTCATATTATTAGGGTCGATTGTACCACAATTTCTCAATGCTACCCTCATTTGCTTTTTATAAAAATTCATATGATCTGAGTCAGCTATGGTGTCTTTCGTCTCTGGATCAACATAGAGAAGTCTTGTTACCTTTCTCCCATATAGTACATGCTCTTCAATGAGTTCTTTAACATCTTCTGGCTTGACTTGTACATAGAATGTATTATCGGGTATGACTTTAACAATAGGGCCTTTTTCACAGAACCCAAAACAACCTGTTTGCATGACTTTGACAGTATTTTCTAGGTGGTGACCTTCTACTTCTTTTTTTAAATTCTCAATAATTTGATCAGCACTAGAGGACTTGCAACCTGTTCCCCCACACACTAAGATACTTAGTTTAGCACTTGCTGCTTCCTCCATAACACCTTCTTTTATGTCCTGTAACGTACTTAATGACTCTATTTTCATGTCGCTTCACCTCCTTGTTGATATATGGCAAGTATATCTGTCACTTTCTTAGGCGTGACTTTTCCATAGACTTGGTCGTCTATAACGACCACAGGTGCTAAACCACAAGCCCCTACACATCGCAAAGCCTCTAGAGAGAATCTTCCATCTGCTGTTGTCTCGCCTTCATTAATCGCTAATATTTTTTTAAATCGATCAAGTACTTTTTCTGCACCTTTTACATAACAGGCTGTACCCATGCAGACAGCTATACGATGTTTTCCTTTTGGAGTCATGGTAAAGAAAGAATAGAATTGTACAACACCATACACTTTTGATACGGGAAGCTTTAACCCTTCTGCGACGAACACTTGAACTTCTTTGGGTAAATAGCCAAAGATAGCCTGTGCTTTGTGTAAAACTGTGATCAATGCTCCTTGTTTTTCAGGTAATGCCAGTATGTACTCTTCTAATTCTCTAAAACTAACTTGTTCTAAATTCATTGAAGCATCCATGTCGCTACCCCCTTGTTATAAAAACGAATAAACGAGCCTATTTGACATTTTGTTCATACTTAGAGTATTCTTCTTATGTTCACCTAATCCTTTTTCAGTGTTTATATGTAATATATTGCCTTGATTGTTATTTATGCATCCTGCTTCCTAAATTTTGATAATTACCTTTATAAGTAATTATCTTTAACTAATTTTTATTTTCCAACATTTTATGATATAATGTGACTATAATGAAAAATGACATATGCTAAAAGCCTTTTATATGAAAAAGATAAGTTCCCCGTTTGACAATATGCCTCTCCACCATAAGAGACGATACCCAAGCAAATAAAACCCGTTTATTTCTAGATACCATGGACACGAATACCTAATATCAAGTCATTTTAATTATGAGAGGTGCGAAAAATGAGTAACAATATGATAAGATTCTATGACAACTCTGGAAATGAGATGTTTGTTACAAAGGAAAAATATATAGAATCCATTTTACCACATAATATTAAACAATCTTGGAATGACAGTAACAAACTCTATCAACTTATTGTCATGTCCCTCAACGATGAAATTTTCAAAGAAATGATTAAACCTGCTAAGCGCTTAAAGGCTATTGATACCGTTCCTGAGAGAGCTTATACCATTTTGGGTATCGTTTATATGAAAAACCATCTATTAAAAAAAGCTGAGAAAGTACTAAAAAAATATTGTAAAAAGTATGAAGAAACTGGTTCTATACTTACGAACCTTGCAAAAGTTTATTATGAAATGGGTAATGAAACCTTAGCTATGACGACTTTGGAAAAAGCGATCAACCTTGACCCAAATCAAGATAATGGCTTAGCTTGGTATCTATCAGTCCTTCATCAAAAATACGAAAAAGCCTACGTCGAACAAATTATAGAGGAATTGTGTCAGAAACCTGAAGCTTGGCGCCCTAGACTATATCTGGGTTCTAATAAACTTGCCGAAGGACATTTAGAAGCTGGTTACCAAATCTTCAAGTCCATCATTGAAGATAAATATATCACGCCTGAGTCATTAAAAATTATCACTGGTGAACTAGGAAAAGCAGAACTCTATGAAGAGGCACTTGACTTAATTGAACCCATATACAATATTCAGAAACATGATGTTGCTACAGGTCTTAATCTGCTAAACATCTACTATCATTCCAAGCATTACAAAAGTGCTCTTATTCTAATTGACAAACTTAAGAATTCTGGTAGAGTAGATTTATATAAATACTTGGATGATTATCGTGAGAAGATAGAAAAAGAAGAATAAAACTTTCAAAAAAGAGTTTAACAATATCGTCAAACCGCTATTCCTCATT
>JMSU01000263.1_pt1 | contig 16747 bp, 18 predicted proteins | sample 179011 | NCBI WGS metagenome assembly JMSU01 (sample SAMN02769580, study PRJNA246767) | bioreactor metagenome | isolation source: Culture-1 Bioreactor ArsB derived from microbial biomass from the upper 2 cm... | place: Germany: Bremen | collected day 87 after inoculation
AAGTGTCCTGGATTAAAATTTCCTTTAGTGGAGGTTAGGGATAAGGTCTTTGCTAGATTTGATACCTATACTGTGGAATTAGATGATACTCTATGGTCTATAGCAAAATCATTTAACATTTCAGTTGATATACTGATAAGGCTAAATGGTTTGAATGGTAGTTTGATTTATCCTAATCAAATACTTAGAATTATGTAAAAAATAAAAACAAACGAATAGGAGAGATTTATAATGCTTAAAACAGTTGTTTTTGAAGGATATTTAAATATAGATCAAATAAAAGCTATTGCTGACGTAACAGATATAAGTCATGAAGAAGCTATGGACGAAATTTACAAACTGTTCCTTCCAACTCCAGATGCTGTGGCTGTAGAGTCTTTAGTTGGATATATATCTAAGAAAGCTGTCGAAGGTGCAAGTAGTGCTTTTCTTGGACTCTCAGCATTTTTATATGCTACTCGAGTTCAAGGTATACTTGATAGCGAGCAACTAGGTAAAGATTTTGGTGAGCTATTTGCTCAAATGAAGGCCTATGACGGAAGAGGAGCTATGAAGGTTAAACTCAAACTTGGGATTGCTGAATTAGGTTTTGATTCTAGAACAGGTGAATTTTATGTAATAGATTTTACTTATGATGTTGATCTATTAGAGTTTGAATATGGTCGAAATTATTAAAAAAGAGTTGCCTAAAAGTGACTTCGAAAAAGACCACTTGTTTCTTTGAAAAGAGGATGTAAATTAATCTGTGTATGATTGCTGTAAATCCTTTTTAGCATATTAAAACCTAAAAACCAGTCAAGGTTGAAATATAACAATAACTAAGACCTTGATTGGTTTTTAAAGTTCAAAAGATTTAGTAATCAAAAAGTTTGTGAAAAATCATGTTCAACTGTTAAAGAACGAATTTGAAGAAATCCTAATCTTTTCTTGATTTGGGAGTTTTCCTTAATAATAAGTATATTTATATATTTTTCAGATATTCAAATACATCACTTAAGCCTTTTAGTTTATTACTTTCATAGTCTACCTTAATTAACTCCGATGAATAATTTTTATCAATAACTTTAACTATACCAATACCTTTAGCAAAATATTGTTTTGGATGGAAAGGCTCCTCAGAATTATTCACCTTACTTTTAAGAGTTACTTCTATTGCATCAAAAACTCCAGCGGGTGTTTTTATTTCTATATTTGTATCTGTAATTTCGAACAAATAATTTTCACTTTCCCATATGGTTCCCTTTTTTATAGGTCCTTTTAAAGTTATGATTTTCATTTCTGGTTTTTCATTTATATAACTTTCTGCAAATAACGCTACTTCAAAATCTAAGTATACAAGGCTTACTTCGTTTTCATTTAATGAATAAACGTGTAATTGATTGAGTTTGTTGTTTATATTCCGAACTTGCATTTTATTTTCAGTAACAATATCAACGATGTCTACATTCCATTCATTTTCATTGTATGGACTAAAAACTTTAATCATCGGTTTGTTAGGCATAAAGTCTCTTGCTAATAAAATCTCTAAATTAGTATTTTTATCAAAACAAATCCATTTATTTAATAATGTTAGCATTATTAAAGCAAAAAAAATAATAATTAAATTTCTTCTCATCTTTTTTCCTCCCTAAATAATATTAATCACTGATTAGTCATGAAAACTAAACAAAATCACTTAAACTTTGCATTATCAATAACTTTAAGAACGTAGGCTGCTCCGACACTTTGGGTAGGCGGTCCTGTAGGAGTTGTCGGATTAATTGCTACTAAGAGAATGTTTTTAAAAGAATCTAATAAACTAATACAGTATATAGAGACATGGTAGAAAACGAATATGAAAAAGTTAAAATAAAAGCAGTATGGCTTGAATTTACAGATCATGATGTAAGGGGAATTGCATCCTACATACTCTTATGCTATTAGAGACTATGCTTATATTTGGGGAATATTATATTGAAATAAAAGATATTTTTCATGGCAAAAAGCTAAGGCTTTTAAAAGTGCGCTATTGTAATTTTATCATAATTTTACATGAATTGGAAGAATATTGTGCTTAACTAGGCCTATAACTAGCATAGCTGTCATGAAGCGCAAAGTAAATGTAAAGATATAGCAATTTCAATGCTTGTAGTCTACCAATGGGACGGTTCTTTTGATATATTAATTATTTTTTTAAAAATGCAAAAAAAACTTCAATTTGAGGTTTGAAACTACTTTAAAAATGAGACTTTTTCAGTAGCCTCAAACCGCCCCTTTTTTTTTGCCAGACTTTCTCATTTGTCACCCTTATCTATATAACGTTACTCTAAATATGAAATTTGTCATTTAAGTAATTTTAGAGATATTTGAGTTGTAAAGTTGTATTAGTCAAGGGACCAGGTCAAATCCAAATGTTATCCAATGTTGGAATAGAAGCGCATAATGAGGAGGAGAGGATAAAAAATATTGAGATATCATATCCTTTGGATATCGCCGGGACGGTTCTTTTGATATGACATCGAAATAATAATATAATTGGAAAAAAGTGAATGAGTGATGATATGCCAAGAGTTGCGAGAAAGAAAAGCAAAACGGAAATGTACCATGTGATAGTAAGAGGAATAAATAGACAAGAGATATTTCATGATGAAGAAGATTTTCAAAAGTATATGGAGATATTAGATCGAACCAAGAAGGTAAGTAATTGCGGAATATATGGATATTGCTTAATGGGAAATCATGTACATTTAGTTATAAAGGAGACTAAGGAAGAGATAGGTAAGATTATGAAACGCATAGGAGCAAGTTATGCTTACTGGTATAATTTGAAAAATGAGCGTATAGGACATGTGTTTCACGATAGATATAAAAGTGAATGTGTATGATAGATATTTAGTAACTATTATTCGCTATATACATAATAATCCAGTAAAAGCAGGAATGGTAAAAAAGGCGGAGGAATACAAATGGAGTAGTGAGTGTACATATTATGATGGAAAAGAATATCCAGCAGGATTAACAGACACAGACTTTGTGTTAGGGATGTTTTCTGAAGATAAGAAAACAGCCATAAAAAAATTCCGTCAGTTTATGAAGAAGAGAATGACGATAAGTGTCTTGAAGATGAAATACGTATAAAAGCTAGTGATGAAGAAGTACGAGTAGCGATCAACAATCTATTAAAAGGAAAGAATATTAGTTCTTTGAGTCAGATGGAAAGAGAAGAGAGAAATAAAATCCTACACAAGGCTAAAGAGATAGAAGGGAGTAGCATAAGACAAATGAATTACAGGTATAGGGTATAATATTGTTGGTAGGGCATGAATACATAATGATAAATCGAAACCGTCCCCTAGGTATATATTGTTTTGATGCCGGTACTCCAATTGGAGCATTTTGAAAACGACTAGAAAAGATAATTAAAAGGAGTGCATATGCACTCCTTTTGGGGATGGTTTTTTCGCCTTGATTTCTTGAGTACTCAGTATTATAGCCTGTCGATAACCTGTATATCTTTCCGAAACGTGGCTAGATTTCCAACCCATGTAAAAATATTATGCATAATTAATATCGTTGTCGGTGTTTATAAAAAATATATAGACAAGCTATAAATAATGTTGTTGATGCAAGTGCTTTAATAAATGGATTTATATTATTTTCTACAGCAAAGAGATAAATCTTATAATTTGCTAACATGTAGAATAATATAATTAATAATGTAAGTAAGTTTTGTTTTTTCAAACTAATAACACCTCTTTAGTGTTTACTCCAAATAACGTCTAAATATCCATTGTTTCGGTCGTCATCGCGTGAATCAAGTACATCTGCAAGCTTTGCTGCAGGGTCTACAATGTACATTATATAACTAGTTACGTATGGAACACTTATACCTAGGGCTATGCAAACTTTTCCTAAAACTTTTCTTTTTAAAGTTCTTGTAAACATTCGTGCTAATTGTTTTGCTCCGTATTTTTTTAAAGCAACACCTAACGTACCTACACCTAGAGCTATTAGTGTACCATCAATAATAGTGTTAATTGCTGCCGCAACCTTTTTATTACGTATTTTTATATTGGGAAGTTTGTCTTTTATATCGTCAATAAGACCTAGAGTTCTTATTTCACCAGCCACAGAGGAGCCGTCTTCAAGTAGGTACATTCTTAGTTCTTCCTCTAAAAGTTTTGCTTCTTCTTTATCTTCAACTTTCTCAACTTGCGCCATTATTGCTTTCTCAAGAGCTCTATCTAATTCTGCATCAGTTATTTCAGGCAATTTTTCGAAAGAACCATTATTTGAAAATTCATTGCTAATAGCAGTATTTTCTTTAGGGAGCTGCACCTTACTATTCGACATAGCAAAAACTTGTCCACAACTAGTAACTATTAAAGCACAGCTTAGTATACAGCTTACAATTTTTTTCTTCATTTAAAATCCTCCATTTTCATTAGTATTATTGTTTTGCGTGCACGCAAGATAATAATACCATTTTAAAATGTAAATAAATGTAGTATTTTTACATAAAATTGAAATTTAAGGAAAATTTAAGAATTAAAATCCAAAAAATTCTAAATAGAGTACTGCCAACATTTCCGACTATCTATACTTTTTATATCAGAACATAATACTTTCATCTTCTCCCTTTTTATAAAAACTTAGATTCAATAAAGAATTATTATAGTAACTGATTATAGCATCCTTTATTAATGGATCTAGTTCACTTAAATTTTTCTGACAGATTTTATCTTTACTGTTTCCTACTATTTTACTAGTACTATCTTTTATATGTAATGCAACCGCCCTAATAATTGTCTCTGGAATTTCATCGAACAGTATTCTTAGTGCAATAACCTGAGCCTTCCACTGATTGTGCTTAAACCCTACATCCCGCATTACATTGAATAAATGAAGCTTCGCAATACTGCTAGTACTGACTTGGTAGAAATAGTGAGTAAAGCCCATTATAGAAGGAATTTGATTAAACGGCCATGAAGTACTCCCCATACAGACAGAAATTGCTCTAGCATAGTCAGATGGAAACTTCTTTTGTCCTTCCTCTTCAATGAAAGCACAAAATTAATTCCTTAGCGTGAACAAAATTTGAATTTCATTTCCAAATTTTGTCTTAGCGTGAGTTTTTCCGACTTATCTTAACTATAGAACTAGAAATCTAGCGTTTTCAAGATGTTCACGTTGTCTATATATAAACAACGTAAACATCTTGAAAACGCTAGGATTTTTATTATGCAGTTAAGATAATTTACAAAAATTGGAAATAAATCTATTGTTTACTTAAACCCGTATTCTTATTTTTATGGGTAACAGTATTCTTATTTACTGACCCTTACTTCAAGCTTTCCAATATAACTATCATCTTTATAACCATCAATTGGGTTATTTGGAGCATGAATGTTATACATAATTCCATAATTCTCAAATCTCTTTTTAGCGTCAGCCTTAGCAAACTCTTTGTCTAAAGTCATATGTTGAACACTTCCACATATTAAAGTCCAACTGCTATTTGGAAATAAGTCTTTCTTCCATTCAAATTTACACTCTAAATTCATAAAACATTCTTTAATCCTAGGAGATTCTATAGAGTATGCATTCTCTAATGTAAATCCCGATTCAGAAATCTCATCTATATCGTCGCCATTATTTTGAATTGTATTATAGCACTCTTTTATACTTTCATATTTAGGGAAATTGATACAAAAAACCTTATCTCTTAGAATATTAGCATAGGTATGAGTATTATTCAGTATAGATAAAACAACAAAGTAGTTATCACCTTCACCTGTAAATGTTGACCATGCGTGAAAACATGCATTTGGAATCTTATTTTCTTTATAGGTTGATATTAAAAAAAGCGGCTGGGGTATCGCTGTTACGTATTCCATCCATGAAAAGTCAATATATTCTCCAGACCAATCTTCTTTCAGTACTTCAGGTTTGTATTTTCCTAATTCAATTTTCATAAGAAACTCCTCTCTGTTCTAATTATCAAAATAATGCCCAAGCTTTTGAGATCAATGTCAACTAACCTTTGAAAAGATAGAGTACACCCTAGATTCTACGTCAAAATAAATTTACTTTTAATTATAATTAAATTACGAAGAATCTCTGAATTTACGTCTATATTATACAATTTTACAAAACAATTCACAAAATAATATTCGACTTTTTATGATGACTTGTGAATACTTCACACGACTAACAGACCTCGTTGATATACTGAAACCAATACATGCATATTCAATTGCATTTAACTATTCCAAGCATTTTTCGTACACATCCTTATACGGATATTTTTCTGAAAGCTTCATAATCACATACCTTGCAGTCTTTATTATTTTACCAGCAATAAAAACTTATTTTAAGCGGAATGTTTTTATTTGCAGACTATATTCTGAAATACTTAAGAAATCAAATTTGAAAAGTAAAAATAGATTATACGAAAGCATCATCATTTGAAATATAGCTTCATTTGCCCAAAATGGCTTCAACAGAAGATGACCTACTGCCATATCATACTTAGCTTCCTTTATGTAATTCTCACAGTTGCCGCGCTTTCCATAAGAAATAACAACTTTTTCACAAGGCAATTGGGTATTGGTAACTAAAGAAGTAGTATTGGTATTCTTCTCCTTCAATAAGAGATAGTTGCATCCTATCTTTTTCTGGTTTTAATACTCGAGATATGACAAATCGTCTGTCTTTGTTCCATTTGTTTAATTTCGTGAAAAGTTCAGCTGTTTCCCTGTCGTCTTCACCTTTAACAAATAAAATAGATGGCTCCATTACTTGTGATATAAGTGTTGGATACATTTTACCTTTAATCAAATATTTACAACCCAGGGATTCAATCGTTTCAATAATTTCTTCATCAAAATAGCCACTGTCCATTCTAAACATGATTTCTAAATCATCTGTTTGGATATTGGCTACAATCTCTTTTATCATTTCAGCTGTACCATTTGCCGTATAGGTGTTCCCACTTCTCATAAACCCAGTAATATATCCCTTTAATTCATCACAGAAAGCAAATTGGATATTGTAGCAACGATTACCTCGTTTTTTGGGGTTATACCCTTTGGTAGCACCTTCTTGATGACCTTCTACATTGATAACGCTACTATAAATATCAATGGTAATTGATTTTAAAGTGCTTTTCGAAATCAGTTTTTTGAACACTTTAAAATTTATATCTCTAAACATTTGTGTGGTTTTAAAACTAAAATCACATAAGAATCTAGATACTGTTTCTGGTTGTTTAACAGAAATATCAAATTCAGTAATCAACGGGTCGTTTTGAAGTAGCTTAAGACGTTCTAATTTATCAATACCAAGAAAGTGACCACAGAGCATCGTCTTAATATGGTTCATCTTGATTTTATTCATTGACTTATTATCAAACACAAGATTATTTTCAATGATATCAAAGATTCCCTCATTTTTAGCATGTTCAAATAGTAAAAATATACCTGCGTTTGAAGTAAGATTTTTAGCTTTAAAATCAACTTTATTAGCTGGGCTGACGCAGAAGGCTTAGTTTATAATGATATCGATACCCAATTAAAAAGAATATTTTTAGAGGTAGAAGACGAAAGTTTACAATGGAATAAGAATTTAAATAATTTTAATATGTCATTTAAAGAGTTTACAGAATCATACAAAACTGTTGAAGAATTAACAGAAGTATTTTTAGAGTCATATGAAAAAGCAGGTGTTAAAGTATTACCTGAAAGAGTCGAACAAGCGGAGTATTGGTATGATTGGTTTGATGAGATTGATTAATTGAATTAGGCTTAATATTTGATAACTAATCTTTCGTGCTAAATATGGTAATAACTTTTCTGTTTCTATATTATATTTATACAATTAAAATTTTAAAAATTCTCAGTTGAATCCTAATCAACTGAGAATTTTTTAGTGTAATGAATTGAAAATCTCTATTATTTCTTTTTATAGTAACAGAAGTTTAGCATTTAAAGATTTGTTGGGGTAGGGGAAAATCTACTTATTTTTGGGATCTAACGGTCTGCGTATTTACCAATTTTTAAAATAAATATAAAAAAATAAATTTAAGTAAAAATGGAATTTTAACTGGGAATTTAATACAACTTTGCAATTTAGTATAATAGTAGTATAATAATAGTAATTGCATTTATCTTTTTTTCTTAAAATGCAATTCAATACGGGATAAGTTAAAGCATTACTTGGAAGAGTAGAATAATAACTATAGTGGCTTGATAATTTTAACCAATAAGGTTAATTTTTTTGTAGGAGAGAAAATGAGTTTGAGAAAGTGTATATTAATATTAATATTATCAATTGTTTTGGTGGGGTGTGCTAAAACTAGTTCAAATAATATATCTAATAATGAATCTATAAAAATAAGTAAAACTATGGAAGTAGATAGGGAACAAATTTTGGAATATAGTAAGATTATTAATAAAACATAGGTTAATTCAAATAGTACTGGCAGGGTTGGTAATTTTTCGATTTTTAAAATTGAGGAAGGTATTCTTGTTGGAAAGTATAGTGTGTTGTCAATTGCTACACCATCACGCTATGGCAAGACTGAAAATTTTACTGGAACTATTGACAATGGTGTAGCACTATGCCATTTTAATGATTCTTATGGTAATAGTGGTACAATTAAAATGCTATTTCTGAACAATGAAGAAATAGAAGTGACCATTAAGTTAGAAGAAAAATCCTTAGATGAAGAACTTATTCCACTTGAAGGTACTTATAAGTTTGTGCCACTGAATATCCATAACATTAAAGAATATCGTATTATAGAGGATAAATCATTTGCTGTTGATTTATCATTATGGGGTAATGTAAATTTGACTTGTATAGAAATAATGGGCAGTATTCATGAAGCACCACTTGTAATTTTATTGACTGATGAAAAGGGAGATGTACTTTTTGATTTTTTGCCAGATGCACCTTATGCAGCAAAACCTCAAGAAACAGTATTCGAAGACATTAATGAAGACGGGTTAAAAGACGCAATTTTTCTTATTTATGTTCCTGATAGAGAAGGAAATATGCATTACTTTTCAACGCTTGTTTACTTGCAACAGGACAATGGGTGTTTTTTTACAGCAAATAAGATTATGCGTAATATTAATGAATCAGAGGAATTTGAGAATGTTGAAAGTATTGAAAATATTATAGAATTTATTAGAGAAAATATTAAAGAATAAACAACTGTCCACACTGTAAGAGTCTGTAAAAAATTTTGTGTAAAGTGAACAAAAAGGGGTCTAGCCCCATGGCTATCAAGCTAAGGAAATTGTATAAAATTACATGCTCCCTATATGATGAAAAAATATTATACTAATACTACTCATATCTTTATCTACCATTGGGACGGTTCTTTTGATATGACATCGAAATAATAATATAATTGGAAAAAAGTGAATGAGTGATGATATGCCAAGAGTTGCGAGAAAGAAAAGCAAAACGGGAATGTACCATGTAATAGTAAGAGGAATAAATAGACAAGAGATATTTCGTGATGAAGAAGATTTTCAAAAGTATATGGAGATATTAGATCGAACCAAGAAGGTAAGTAATTGCGGAATATATGGATATTGCTTAATGGGAAATCATATACATTTAGTTATAAAGGAGACTAAGGATGAGATGGGTAAGACTATGAAACGCATAGGAGCAAGTTATGCTTACTGGTATAATTTGAAAAATGAGCGTATAGGACATGTGTTTCAAGATAGATATAAAAGTGAATGTGTATGATAGATATTTAGTAACTGTTATTCGCTATATACATAATAATCCAGTAAAAGCAGGAATGGTAAAAAAGGCGGAGGAATACAAATGGAGTAGTGAGTGTACATATTATGATGGAAAAGAATATCCAGCAGGATTAACAGACACAGACTTTGTGTTAGGGATGTTTTCTGAAGATAAGAAAACAGCCATAAAAAAATTCCGTCAGTTTATAAAGAAGAGAATGACGATAAGTGTCTTGAAGATGAAATACGTATAAAAGCTAGTGATGATGAAGTACGAGTAGCGATCAACAATCTATTAAAAGGAAAGAGTATTAGTTCTTTGAGTCAGATGGAAAGAGAAGAGAGAAATAAAATCCTACACAAGGCTAAAGAGATAGAAGGGAGTAGCATAAGACAAATTTCAAGAATTACAGGTATAGGGTATAATATTGTTGTTAGGGCATGAATATATCGTTAGAAACCGTATTAGTAGTATAAAGTTGACGATTCTGATAATAAATCTGAACCGTCCCCTAGGTATATCCAAATAGTTACAAGTATTACTTTAGTTGTGTTTAGTATTGCTAGATATATAGGGGAGAATGATGCAAATAATGAATATCTAATGGATGAAGAAAGAGATATGTTAATAATGACGAAAAAGATTGAAGAGTTTATTGCTTGTAGTAACTATAATGATACTAATAAAATAAGAGATGCTTTTGAGAATAGGATTGAAAGTAAATATAGGAATAGTAGTAATACTAAAAGACGAGATGAAGAAATCAAGGCACTTAAGAATTGTATTAATAGTATTAAAAGCAAGGCAAAGAAAGAGAACTAGAAGAAAAGTAAAAAACAAGGATTAATGATTAATATCTGTATAATATAGGAACCTCCTTTTTTATAGTAGAAAAGGGGGTTTGTTATTTAATGAATTAATAACAAAGTAAAGTATGGTAGAAAGGTACTCTTCATGTATACAGAGAAATACAAAGTCTCTTTAGAGAACGAGATGTCTGGTTTTACTAAATTATGTATCGGTTGCAATTATTATAAAAACTAATGTTTGAACACTAATAATTGACGTCTAAAATACAACCAAAATGATGATAAGCTTCTAAGATAAAATCTCTTTTATCCTTAGGACAAGGATTTTCACGTATATTAGTATTTCTACTATTATGAGATTTTCTAAAAGGTAAACCATATTCGTCTTTTATATCAGCAATCCAACAGCTTTCAATATTAATAGAGTACTTCTCTTTAATATAACTCTGAATTCTTTTATAAGTTGGCAATCTAACGGGTTTTAATTCTAACTTTTTTTCCTTCCAATTAAAATAATATTTGTCTATTGGCAGTCCGTTTTCATATATAACCATACTTCCATCTATCTTAAAACATGAAATATTAGAAAAGATAAGATTAATACCATATCTATATCCTAGATTACCATTATCTGATGTAGTATATAATTTCATTTTTTTACGATCATAATCGAGGTCACGGCTAGATATTTTTTTACACTCAATAATAAGAGCATTAGATTCATTTGTACCTCTTCTATGAACGATAATATCTGGATAAACATTTTTCCATTTATGTTTATGCTCGTAACAGTAGATTTTTTTTGAAAAACCATTATTATCAAGAACATTTCTATATGTATTCACAATCAACATCAAAATCTTTAAAAAAGAATTGCAAATAACAACCAAGCTTATGAGAAATAGACCTTTCGCTTACATCATTTATAATTAAATATTGATCTCGAGTATATAAACTAGCAATAGCTTTTCCAACTTTTCTAATAATATCTTCATAAATTATTGGCATTTGAATAAACCTCTCTCCTTTAATAGGTCAATAACATCTAATCTAGGATTTGATTTTCATGTGTTGAGTTGTTTCAACTATACAAGACTTTCACTAGATAGTTGCTATATAGCAAGAATTCATTTTCTGTTCGTAATGAATATTACTCATTATTCTACTTTAGATATAAGATTTCCTTTGATTTAACAAAAATAGCTAAAAATCGACAAAAAAAGTCAAAGGATTTATTTGGACTTCGCCTAATTTTCTATTATGGTCGAATTATGTAAAATACAATTACTTAGAAAACCACAATAGACAAATTTTCAAATAGGAGTGTTTGTTTTGTTAAAAGAAGTTCTAAGATATTACAGAGAATATGAAGAGAGGAACGAATATAGTCACTTTTCAGTTGAGTATAGTAATAAAAATGGCAAGAGCATCAGCAACGGTCTTGCAACTATTGGATTTAGCCAAATAAACGATATAAAGTTTGTTAGAAATAAAATTTTAGACTTAAAAAAATCTAAGGTCAATTATATTATTGATAATATAATGTTTAAAAGCCATGTTAATGTACATAGTGTTCTAAGTAACGTAAATAGAGTTATAGAAAATCCGGTATGGGGGTTTAGCAGTGTTAGAGAACGACTAAATGACCTAATAAAGAATACGGATTTTGTGTATAGAAATAATCATGAAGCTAAGTTAAATGAAATCACAAAAGTAATTTGTGATGGTAATGTTTATGTTTTATATCCTTCAATTAATATGAGAAATAATAAAACAAAGAAGAACATAGTACATGCTATGATTATCTATCACTGTATAATTAAAGATAATTCATTGAAAGTCATTAAGGTTTTTGTCAATGATTATATGCTCAAATATTCAATATCGAGATTACTTGATACAGATTTTGCTGCTGTAAATGATATAATGAAAAATTATCAAAATGACTTTTTAGATAATATAAAATCAATCAAAAATGTAGATAACATTAATGAGTATCATAAATTAATTAATGTAAAATTGAAAGAGTCTTTTGAAGAATTCACCGATCAGGATGTGAACTTTGAAAATTTACATTCGTTAAAGTCAATATCATTTAATGATAATCTTTATCTAACAATTGAAGCATTTAATGAAAATACCATGTCTGTAAAAGGTGAAATAGATTTATTAATCGAAAAAATAGATGACAAGCCAAGTTCAGAGTTTGAGCTGGTTAATAAGTATTTGTTTAAAAATATTAAGCAAAAGGAAATTAAAGAGATAATTAGGTCATCTCATTTTGGAAGCTATACAAATGAATACCCAATATATGAAAAACAGTGGTTGGCTATGTCCGGGTTAGGTGAATCAGAGCTGCTAGCAATTAGTGGACCTCCTGGCACTGGGAAGACAAGTTTTTTGAAAGAGATAGTTGCAAATGAATTTGTATTGAAAACAAAAAAGCTTATAGATTCTTGGAATGCTGAGTGGGAAGAAGTAGAGATAGCAGATAATAAAATTAAAGTGCCTCCCTTTAAGGGGAAAAATAAACATTCAATCATTATAGCAAGCACTAATAATAAGGCCGTTGATAACATTGGAATTGAGTTATTAGAGGAACTGTGTTTTTTTAAAGATTTTTATAGTGATAGTGGAGTAAATGGAAGAGATATAAACGGTTCATTTGCAGCCAGATTGGGTAGATCAGAAAACGTTCAAGAGTTCAAAAAAAATATTTTTGATGTATTTCTAGAAAAGCTAGATAAAAGAAAATATGAAGAAAATGACTTATTGGTGGAAAAATTTTATGAGATACTTAAGGAATTAGAAGAATTCAAAGCTAATTTTTCAAGGTATCTTGAACTTAGAGAGAAAGTCGATGATTTAGAATTAGATATAGATACCTTGGATGATGTTGTTAAAAGTATAAATGAATATACAAAAAAAATAACTAATTTTGAGAAAGAAATTAGTGAATGCGAAAATAGAATTGAAGAAAATACAGATAAAATTGCTAAGCTAAAAGAAAACTACAATGTAGAAAATAATAAATTGCCTCAAATACGTATGGATATAGAAACTATAAAAATGAATAAACACGAATTTAAATATAGAAAAGGCAAGATAGAGAAGGTTAGCTCTATTACGATTATAGGGAAAATACTTACCAACATTCTTTCGCTATTTTCAAAAAAGTGGTGTCTAGAGTATACAATTGGTAGTTTGAACTCCTATTTAAATAAATTGAGTATTTTACAAAATGATGAAAAAGATATCGAGGAATCATTGAGACAATTTGAAAAACAGCAAGAAGAATTAAAAGAATATAATAAAAATTTGAATAAGAAAATTCAACAATGTAAGATAGAGATCAATAGATGCGATCAATCAAGAAAACTAATAATTCTATTTGAAAAAACTTTGAGAGAAATTATATATGAAGAAATAGAAATTAATGACCCATACAGGATAGTATTTCAAAATAATTTGATTGGAAAGAGGCATGATTTATTTGAGCTATCACTAAAATTAACTGAACAATATATTGTAAAAAATAAAAGTAATATTGCTCAAAATCTAAATTACTTTTTTGGAAAAGATGGTCATATATTGCAAAACTTCTATAGAACAGGCAAGTTCTTTGATGAGAATATTAAAAATGCAAATAGGTATATATGGGAAACTATGTTACTGTGCTTTCCTGTTATTACTACCACATTACAATCATTAAACGCTTATTATTTCAAAATGATAAAGAAGTTATTCGATTTACTTATTATAGATGAGGCTGGTCAAGTTCTACCCCATTTTCTTGTAGCTCCATTATATAGAATGAATAGAGCAGTAATAGTGGGGGACCAGAGGCAATTACAACCTATTCCAGGATCTGAAAACCCCATAAATGAATCTAAACTAAATGACGAGCAGAAAATTATATATGACATATCGAATGGCTCTGCCCAAGGATTTGCACAAAAAGGCTCTGATTTTGGTGAATGTGATTCAACAGGAAGAATAGGCGTCCTTTTAGATCAACATAGACGTTGTCAAAAGGCTATTGTACAATTCTCAAACAAACATATATATGAGAGTAAGTTAAAACTAAAAAGGGAAAATAAAGAAAACAAAGTATTTGGATCTAATTTATTATTCTTTGACGCTAGAAGTAGCTCAAGTAAAGCAAAGATTAATCAACTTGAAATAGATATGATTAAGAGAATAGTAATAGAATTAAAGCAAAATATCACAAGTAATATAGAAGATAAGATAGCAATAATATCACCATTTAAAAATCAGGTACTAAGCATACGGAATCAACTAAAGAATCTAGTCCCAAATATTGCAGTTGGAACAGTGCATCAATTTCAGGGACAAGAGAAGGAGATTATTATTTTTTCATCGGTAGTAGATGAAAGTGCAAAAAAAGGCTTGAAAAATTTTGTAGGACAAAAAAATCTATTAAATGTCGCATTTACTAGAGCAAAAGATCAGCTGATAGTTGTGGGAAATATTGAAGTTTTCAAGAATTCTGATGTAGAGTACTTAGAAAAAGCATTTAATGTAATATCGGCGGAGGGTATAGTTGTATCTCCATTTGACTCAGAACATGACAAGAGGTCTAGACTAGATAAAAAATATACTGATAGGATCAACAATATAATCACAGATGTTTACAAACTAAAGGAACCAAGTCAGTTTAAAAACTTTAAATATATTGAAGAATCAGAGAATCACAATGTATTATTAAGAAAACTATTAAATTCCAATATAAAAAGTTTATACATTGTAAGTCCTTGGATTAGATCAAACGTTGTAAATAATGAGTTTTTAAGAGATTTATCGGGAAGCTTAGCAAAAGGACTATCATTCAAAGTTGGATATGGATACAGAACTCTTCGATATAAAAATAATGATAAAGTATTTGATCAAGCCTATGGAGATAGAGTTGCAATCCAGCAATTAAAATCATTGATCAATGGAGACCTTAAAGAAATATCTCCAACACATGTAAAGGCATTAATTGTCAACGAGAATGAAATGTTGATAGGTTCCCATAACTGGCTTTCAAATCCAGGGACAAATAAGATAGATGAATTCTCGTATGTAGTTACAAATCAAGAAACAATCAATTATATGATGAAAAGATATCTATTCAAATCAGATAGAAGTTAATGAAAATATTTTTATGAAAGGATAGTACTATGCCAATATATTCATTAAATAAAGAAAAACTTAACCATATGAAAGAAGTTCCATTTAAGTTAGAAAAGAATATTCAAAGACTGTGTGAAGATAATTTGTCAGTATTATTTGGCCTAGAATTTGTTGCTTCTGAGTTTACGGTTGGTGAATTTAGGATAGATAGTCTTGCCTTTGATAAGCAAAGTAAATCATTTGTTATTATAGAGTATAAAAATACTAAAAACTTTAGCGTTGTTGATCAAGGGTATTCATACCTTTCAACCATGCTCAGTAATAAGGCCGATTTTATTCTTGAATATAACGAGAATATAGGCAATGTGTTAAAAAGGAACGATGTTGATTGGTCACAGTCAAGGATCATTTTTGTTAGTCCATCCTTTAGTAAGTATCAGAAACACTCTACTAACTTTAAGGACTTGCCTATAGAATTATGGGAAATAAAAAGATATTCAAATGATACTATTAGCTTAAATCAGATATCTAACTCATCTTCTATAGCGTCAATAGAGACAGTTTCAAAAAGGAATAAAAATATTGATAAAGTAAATAAAGAAGTGAAGGTTTATAGTGAGGAAAGTCATCTAGAGAATAAGCCCGATGAAGTTATCGAGTTATATCAAAAATATAGAGATGCAATATTAAATTTTGGAGATGACATTATTGTTAAGGCTAATAAAGATTACCTATCTTTCCGTGTAGATAATAATATTTTTTCTGATATTGAAATTCAAAAGAAAGCAGTCAAACTATTTATTAATCTAAAAAAAGATCAGTTAGATGATCCTAAAAATATCTGTAAAGATGTATCTGAGATTGGGCATTGGGGAAATGGAGATTATGAAATACGTATCATTGATGATGAAAATATTGAGTACATAATGAGTCTTGTAAAGCAGAGTTATAAAAAGAGAGTATAAAATGTAAGTGAGAAATAATTTATAAAATTGTAAAAGTATGACTTGTAAGTATTATCATGAAAGGTTGTAGGGGACAAGGTGTCGACGGAA
>JMSU01000264.1_pt1 | contig 16697 bp, 13 predicted proteins | sample 179011 | NCBI WGS metagenome assembly JMSU01 (sample SAMN02769580, study PRJNA246767) | bioreactor metagenome | isolation source: Culture-1 Bioreactor ArsB derived from microbial biomass from the upper 2 cm... | place: Germany: Bremen | collected day 87 after inoculation
GGTTGCTGAAGTCTCCCAGGGTGAGCACATAGAGGTCGAGGACCTGCCCGTTGGAATAGCGGCCAGTGAGAACTCCTTCGCGGTTGACTTCTACCGCTTGTAAGAACCCGGCACCGTAACCGTTTTGAGATTGGCTGGAGACTGAGTTTCCTGAATCGTATGAGGTGGAATATGAGGCATCTCTTTCCGGTGATGAGAAATTAGGAATTCTTGACAGATTGGAGCCTACTACCGAGGCATTGGACGTTGCTGAATTTGTCCATGTGCCCGGAGTTGTTTTGTTTCTCATACCGAAATCAAGGGTGATGGGGTTGGCGTTACTTGAGGTTGCCAGACTGGCTCCGTTTTTTCCGAGAAAGTTAGCTGTGAATATCGGGCGCCCATTTTCAGACATGGGGGAAGGAGTCCAGTTGGTAAGATCCTTAAAGCTTCCAGTAGCGTTTCCTTTTAAAGAGAACGCACTCATGCCGATCATTTCACCGCGCGGGTTGAAAGTCATTGTTCCGGTCATGAGGAGGCCTGCCGCTGATGATGTCTTAAGTTTTGTACCGTTAATAGTACGTCCATCTTCATTGGGAGGGACAGTAACGATAAATTCAAATACTCTATTACCGGCAGCATCAGTGGTGACCTGATCATTTTTAACCGGGTCAAAATAAATGGTCATGTCGTGAGATGTTCCGCTTTCATCAAAAGTTTTGATGGTATTCTGGTAAGCATAGCGGTCTGAGGCAATGGGTGGGGTTTTTGTTCCATCCCACATTTTTTGCAAAGAGAAGAAAGGAGAGCCCGGTACATCAGATTTATCCGCAGCCTGTGAGTTCAGGTTGAGTTTCATGGCCAACTCAGATGTACGAAGGGGCGGAGACTGAAATCTGTCCAGTTTGATATCTGTAGGAGTGCCGATGGTGTCCGGCTTTCCGTCGGAAGAGCCGGGCTTAACTTTCCAGCCCTGTACTACATATCCGTGGGGATCGGTGAGTACACCTTGTTTATTAAAAATGAAATTTCCGGCCCGGGTATAATAATTCTGGTCGGTTTTGGGGTTACGGACTTTGAAAAAACCTTTGCCGCCGATGGCAACATTGGTCGCTTCAGAAGACGGCTCAAAAGGACCTTGCTTAAAATCTCCGTAGATTGAAGCAATGCCTACGCCGTGTCCGACCTGGCCGATTCCCCCACCTGTATTTGTGGTGCTGTAAAATGCATCTTCAAAGGCAGTGCGTGCACCTTTAAAGCCTATGGTGCTGCTGTTTGCAAGGTTGTTACCCACTATGCTCATAGCCTGACTGTGAGCACGAATGCCGCTGATCCCTGTGTACATTGATCCTTGTAAGCTCATGCTGTTCTCCTTTTAAAAAAAAGTGTTAGGCTACAACTCTTGTCACGTTGGACAAGAGTACCTTGCGTCCGTCTTCAAGCTCCAGATAGGTTTGTCCCCCCGCATTGGCGAGAGCTTTGACTTTTCCGGATACTTCAATATTGGCGAGTACTTTTTTCCCTGTGGAGGTCTCAGCACGAACAACTATCTTGTATTGATCGTCAGCTGCTTTCTTTTTGTCTTTGTCCATGCCGTCCCATTCGAAATCAAATTTTCCGGCTTTACGGCTACCCATATCAACAGAGCGGATCAGTGCGCCCTTTTTGTCATAGACATCGACATAAACAGATTTGCATGCAACGGGCAGGGTGACAGATGCCGACGAGATTACATCGTCCTTTTTGGCAATACTTAACCCTTTGGCCATAACATTTTTACCGATATACCCTGTGGCGGTTACGCCGATGACGGTATTCACGGTTTTAGAAAGGCCTTCCATTGCTTTTGATATGGAAGTGAGTCGTTCAAGGGATGAGAACTGGGCGAGCTGTGCAAGCTGTTCCCGGTCCTTCATGGGATCCATGGGGTCCTGGTTTTTAAGCTGGGTTACAAACAGCTTCAGGAACGCATCTTTCCCAAGTTCTTTTTGCGGAGTCTTGGGTGTGGAATTCTTATTAATGTTGTTCAGATATGTTGTCGCATCGATCATGATTTCCTCCAGATTTGCACAGCATCGTTAATCCAGTGCGAAAACCGCACGGGAAATAAGTGATGTGCCAACGGAGGCAACCAGCCTTATGATTCCGGGGATTTAGTTAATAAGGCAGGGGAGAACAGTTGATGAAGGGGATACTGTTCGATGTGTGCTGGTGTGAAGGAAGTGGGTCGGGGAGGTCTTCTATCTTCACGCCATGGCCTTATACTCCCGGTCTTTGTCATTGTCAGAATTATTTTCCTGCACAATCTCCTTGGCTTTTTCAGTGCAGCACCCACCTAAAGGGGCGACAACTGCACTTGAGAGGTTTTTTCTCATTTCAATAACCGCCTTTCTACAGGGAAGGCAGTCGGCCAGATGAGTTTCCAGTCTGCTAACGAGTTCATCGGAAGCAGTTCCATCGAGATACATGCATATCTCATTAATTTCCGGGCAGTCCGGAGTGGGGCCGAAAGGCAGGTCCTTCTCCACGCCGCTGCGATACTTGTCTGTTCCGTCCATGGAACACCTCTTGGTTGTGTTATCTGCTGAGAAGGCATCCTTGCCTTTCTATGCAGATATTGTTTATCGGGCCAGAGAGAAGTTTTCCTCTGTGCACCCATGGTAGGAGCGTAGTTTCGTCAGTGCTTTATGTTTAGTGCTTCTGACTGACTGCTCCTTAATTCCGATAAAATCGGAAATTTCAGAAATATCAAGTCCGTCTTCAAAAAAAAGCTTTATAATCAGCTTTTGACGCGGTGAAAGAAGCTTTTCCGGGATCTCAATCTTTTCATGAGATATTTTCTGCGGGGCTTCAAGCTCTTCTATAAAATCATCTAAAGGGGCTAAACAATATACTCCCTTTCTTAAGAAATCCACGGTTACACTTCTAGAAATAACCATGAGCCACGTAGTTATTTTGGCCTTTTCAGGATTATATTTTTTTAGCAGATTTCTATCATTCTGTACAAGGCGTAAGAAAACATTCTGACAAATGTCGTCAACATGATGTTGTGAGTGGTAATTGAGCTTGCTTTTCAATGTTGTATTGATAGTGAAATAGATTATGCTGGAATATTTTTCTACAAAAGTATTCCAAGAGTTTTTATCTCCTTCAATACATTTCTTAATAATATTCAGAGCTGATTTTTGTTCGAGATTCAAAACAATCACCCGTTGTCTTTTTTATATGCTTCTTAATGTTTCCCTTCATCATTACAGGCTGATTGCCTCCATGGGCATTCTTGTAACAGTATACGTAGGAAAACTTCGAAACATCCCCGCTAAATTTATTAAACTTGATAAAAATTAATAAATTTTAATTTAAACAAGTTAAAACAGTGCGTTAACAGTCAACACTTTTTTATGTTTTCCGTGGGATTAAAGACTCAAGTCCCTTACTTTAAATCTGCGTAAGTTGATTCTTCAAAGTAAGTTCGTGCCGTAAATACAAGAGGAGTATTCGAACTAGATAAAAATCAAATAAATCACGCTAACTTTGAAATGACAGGGTGTTTTCCCTGTGTGGCTGGTTGTAGAGACACAATAGACAAGGTTTGAAAGGAGCGCAAGTTTTTGAAGGCAGTTACATCTCTTAATGGTTTAATATGGGAAAATCAGGTTGTGAGTAACTAAACAGCTCTTGTCACTTAATCTGGATACCACTGACATATTACTGCAAAGATTTTGCTCATATACAATTTGTCAGGTGAGAGGGGTTGTAAGTGAACACTTTTTAAAGGAGTTTTTTGATATGGATAGACGTAATTTCTTAAAAATGGGAGTTGCTGCAGGGGTCTTGGTTGCAGCTTCTTCCTTGCCGGCGATGGCAGAGCCTTCCTATACATGTTTCACTCTTGATGAGTGCATGAATTTAACTCCGTTGCAGATGTCTGAAAATTCCGGCGCGGTCGTTCAATCATGGAAATATATTCAAACTCAGTCAAAGAGCATTTTAAATCCTCTTATTCGCAACGGCGTCTCAGAAATTATCAGCAATCCTGCACCGAAGCTTCTGAACACTGTTTCCGGCAGGAAGAAAGAAATGTTCAAAAAACTCGATAATAATGGTTGGGTTGAAGGCGTCTCTTACGAGTCTTTCTTGCCTGAGAACGGTTCTGCCCGTAAAGCGAATCAGCCGTTCTATACAGCACCGGGCAGTGGTTACTCCAGTCATCACAGTTATCCCGGGGGGCTTGCTACTCACACAGCCCTTAATGTGAAAATGTCACTAGCTTTGTATAATAATTATGCTGATATTTACGGATTTAATCTTGATCGTGATGTGATTGTAGCAGCACAGACTTTACATGACCTGCATAAGCCGTGGGTGTTTCAGTGGCAGAAAAACGGTGCCAGCAGGAATGAACAAAAACTTGCCGGAACTGGTGAACATCATGTTCTCGGAGTGGCTGAAAGTATTGTTCGTGGCTTGCCTGCAGAAGTCTGTGTCGCACAGGCCTGCGCTCACAATCATCCCGGTTTTACAAAAGATGAAGCGGCACCTGTTCGCTGGTTAAAAGCAGCTGCTATTATTGCCGATGTTGATCCTGTGAAACACGGCCTGCTGGCTGCAGATGAAAAAACTCTTCCACTTCAGCGTAGTATGGAAGCTTTTGTCACCCATCTTGGCGACCACGACTGGATTCTTTCTGTGCCCGCAGCCAAGTGGCTTATTCCTGTTATGGAACAGATGGCTATGGATGATTACGGCATGAGGAAAAGTGATCTCAGTTCTGCTAAGTTTCATGCGTTTAGAAATGTTGTTTTTAGTCAGGCAACGATAATGGCCCTTTATCAGCTTTTACAGAAAGATGGTGAAGAAGCCTTGCGTAAGCAGGTTCATGCCATTGTAAAACCAGTATAGCTCAAATTTTTTAATTTCGTTCTGTTACAAAAAACGAGCCTCCCTATAAACAGGGAGGCTCGTTTTGCTTTTTGTTGGCAGCTGAAGGACGCTGAAATATTAGTTAGCGTCTATGTATTCGCGAAGTGCGCGGCAGAGCTGGTCTGCGCAGGAAGTGTTTTTCTTGCCGCAGGTGATTCCGCTCAGAGTATTGATAATTTCACTAAGCTCCATGCCTTTAACCAGTGCGGATATGGCTTTTAGATTTCCGTCACACCCACCGGTAAAGTTGACGTGGGTCAGTTTTGTTCCTTCCACTTTAAAGCGGATCATCTTTGCACAAACTCCCTTGGGGGTGAAAAGTTCGTTGTCAGTTGTCTCGTCTACTCCGGTGAAAGGAGTCATGATTGTGGGCTGGAGTGTAATGTTTTCCATTTTTACTGTCCTGTATTGATTTAAGTCATGTCCGCAGTTGATGGTTGCGGATTATATTAAATGAATATGATTTATTATACGCGCTAAAAGTTTTCATCATGAAAGTAATGGTCTGGTCAAGGAGGCTTTTAGTCAATGCTCAAGATAAGTTTGATTGCCATCAGAATCAGGGTGCAGCCAAGTATCTTCTTGACGGATTCAGGGCGTATTTTTTGGTGCATCACCATGGTGCCGAGATATCCTCCGGCCCATGCTGCAAGACCTGCAACCAATAGAAGTTTTACTGAAACTGAACCCATTGCCGCGTAAGTGGAAAATGCTGAAAAGGATGAAAAAGGGACGGCAAAAGCAGTTACAGTAGCGACTTTTTTGGGATTGAATCCTTGGAGGATCATAAGTGGAGAAATAAGTCCTCCACCGCCTACTCCCAGTAACCCGGAAAAAAATCCTGCCACGACACCGACCAGCAATGGGCCTGTTACGGGCCGATCCTCACGGTATTGGTCTTTATATTTTGATCTTTTAAAAAAAAGCATCATGCAGCCCGAGAAAACCAGGAAAATTATGAAAATTAAAAGTACAGCTCTGGTGGGGATAAGGTGTCCTGTCCAAGCTCCGATAGGAGCCAGCAGAATAGAAGATATAATAATAGGTAGCCCTAGTTTATAGTCTAAACGTTTGGCTTTGATATTGGAATAAGTTGCGCCCAGCATACTCAGGCAGTTGACGAAAAGTCCTGTGGGGCGGGCCAGATTAAATGGAATGCCAAGCCATGTGAGTGCTGGTATGAGGACAATGGCGGAACCGACTCCGCCTAGAGCGAATAAGAAGCTTAGGACAAATGAGATAAGTGTAATTGTAACAGTTAGAGTGTCCATTCGTTGAGTCCTGTTGAATATTAATAACTGTGCCGCAGTCAGACAAAGCTAATGCGGCACAGTGGCTGAGTTACATTTTGGACAAGGGACCGGGTTTGAGAATTCCCATGAGATCTTCAATGGAGGCTGTCAGCCCTTTTACTTCCTCAAAGCCGCAGGCTCTTAGGTATGTGAAAGCTACGGCTCCACGGAAAACAGAAGAACAGAAAGCGACAATACATTTGTCTTTTGGTAATTCATCTGCTCGTTTTGGCAGCTCGTGCAGGGGAATGTGTTTGGCAAAGGGAAAAACAACATATTTCTGCTCGCGTTCAGTGCGTACATCCAGAAAAAGGAAATGATCGTTACCTAGGGTCTTGCGCGCACCTTCAACGCTCATGGAGTGGTCTCCGTGACCGAGAAAATCAAAATCCATCTCTTCCAAAACCTGATTGAGTTCTTTCATCTTTACTCCTTATGGTTGTGTACTTTGTTGTAGCTTAAATTATGCGATGACTAGTCCGAGCTTGTGTTGATCCGGCGTCTTTGTAATTTTTCCAAATCTTAGGTTAGTTCAGAGGGAAAAAGCGGACCGAACTTAACAACTTTTTGAACTTCTTTTTTGACTTAAAAGCCATATTGTGAAATTTATAATTTTGCTAATTGGCAAATAAGTCAAGCTTTGTCATGTGTCAATGTTATTTTGTACGTAATTGTGTCGACCAGGTTTAAATAAATTTAAAAAAAATTTAGGCTCAGCAAATTAATGAGTTGAAGGAAAATTATAATGTTTGAATCCGATAATTCGCAGCAGGGTAGAGTCAATCCACATTTACGGTTTCCCTCTGCGTTTAAGAAATTTCCATCTAAAATACAGGTGGAGGTTACGACCCGTTGCAATATGAATTGTTCAATGTGCGTTAAATATGCTTCGGAAAGTAAAATTATCGAACAGGATTTGAGTCTTGAAAAATTTAAGAAGCTTGATTCTGCTTTCGAGCAATGTGAAACACTCGTATTGAACGGTATAGGTGAACCTCTGTTGCATCCTGATCTTGCTGAGATGGCGGCTTACGCCCGCGCTCGAATGCCGGAGCATGGTTCTATCGGTTTTCAAACCAATGGTTTGCTTTTCACAGAAAAGCGGGCACAGGGAATTGTGAGTGCCGGAGTCGATACATTTTGTATTTCTGTTGATTCGCTTTCTTCTGAGTCCGGTGACGGTGAGTTGCATGGGCAAAGCAGTATAGACAGATTAGTGCGGACTATCTCTTTGCTTAAAGAGTCTGGCAGAAAGTTTGGCAATAAGATTCGCATCGGTGTTGAATTTGTACTTATGGCTGACACTTACAAGCAACTGCCTGATGTTGTCAGCTGGGCAGCTGAGCAGGGGGTAGAGTTTGTGATTTGTTCGCATGTCCTTGCTCATGATCCGGCAATGCAGGAACAGTCGCTTTTTAATCCTAACACTCCTAAGGCTTCAGCTCTTTTTGATAAGTGGAAAATAAAAGCTCAAGAGCAAGGGATAGATTTAAGTCAATACTTTAAAGTTGTCTGGGGCTATGAGCGGATTGGTTCAAGAGATAAGTATTTTGATCTTATCAAAGAGATACGTGCTGATGCACAAGCACAGGATGTATGGGTCCATTTGCGTAGTCTGATGGAGTGGGATGGTCGCAATAAGACTGACTTGCATCGCAGTGTTCGGGAAACTTGCGCTGAGACCCGTAATTTAGCTGAGCAATTGGGAATTGAGTTGCGTATGCCGCAACTTATGGCAACGGATGAGCTGCATTGCCGATTTATTGAGGAAGGCACAGCTTTTATCACTTCCCAGGGAGATGTCAGTCCCTGTCAGTTTTTGTGGCATGAATACAACTGTTACATGGACGGAAGTGAAAAGTTGGTTAAGTCGAAAGTGTTTGGAAATCTGGCTGAAAAAGATTTTGGAGAAATCTGGCGCAGTGCTCATTACACTGAATTCCGCAGTGAAGTTCTTGAGTATGAGTATCCTTATTGTTCAAATTGTCCGATGGTTCCGTGTGATGATATTATCGGCAGATCTTATGATTTTGAATTTGATTGTTTCGGGATTGAGGTCCCGTGCGGGCATTGCCCTTGGGCTATGGGGGGGCTGCAGTGTCTTTTATAATTTTTAGTGTGTATTATTCAAATGAAAAAAGGGTGACACATTATGTGTCACCCTTTTTCATTTGAAGTAACTTTTCTAAAAAATTATTCTTTAGAGTCTGTTTCAGTAACGTACAGGTCTACTTCTTTGCTTTTCATCAGGTCTTGAAAAACCTGAGGAGGTTTGCGGTCTGTGAATATAGCGTCTATTTCAGCTAAGTCGGCAATGCGAACCATTGCGTTGCGGTTGAATTTGGTGTGATCGGTTACCAGAAAGATATTTCTAGCATTGTTTATGATCTCACGGGCAACCCTGACTTCATGATAGTCATAGTCCAGCAGCGTTCCGTCTTCATCAATGCCGGAGACACCGATGATACCATAGTCAACCTTGAACTGTTTGATGAATTCAACAGTTGCTTCTCCTGTGATGCCTTTATCTCTCTGCCTCACCATTCCACCGGCTACGATAACTTCGCAATCGGTGTTGCTCATGGTCAGAGCCACATTGAGGTTGTTCGTAATTATCCTGAGAGATTTATGGTCGGAGAGAGCCTTGGCAACTTCTTCAGTTGTTGTTCCTAGGTTTATAAAAATCGAAGCATGGTCAGGGATGAGATTTGCGACCATTTCCGCAATGAGTCTTTTTTCCTGATGTAAAATATTTCTGCGTGCATTGTAATCTACATTTTCAACACTGGATGACCTGCCGGCTCCACCGTGAAAACGTTGTAATAAGCTGTGTTTGCATAGTTTATTGATGTCTCGCCTGATTGTTTGAGGCGTTACCTCAAAGTTTTGAGCTAAAGTCTCAATTGGAGCAAATCCACGATCGTTTACAATGTTCAGGATCTCACGCTGCCTCTTGGATAATGAATCTAGGCTAAGTTTAGGGCCTTTACGTTTTTTTGTTTTCAGTTCATCAGCCAAAACGAGCGTCTCCTTCCTTTCAAAATCGAACAGTTAATAGTAAAAATAAGCTAATTTATGTTGTTTTTTGTCTCTTTTCTTTCTTTAGCACATCATACGTTTATATAAAATATAAAAAGATGTTCATTACCATTATCTCTAGCAGCCATCTCCGATACAGGCAAGGCAAACTCTTTGGGTAAGAATATCTGAAAAGTATCCCTCCCTTATTTAATGTTAACTCTTTTGGATAGATAGAGTGGGATGTAAGTATTTAATACTTTCTGTTCTTTATCTTATGAATAAATGTTAGACTCAAACAGATTTGTTCTAAAAAAAATATTTTGAGTATAACCTGTCGTTTTATTTTGATTTTAAAAAAATATGTTCAAAATAGAAAACATTTTCTTGCTAAAATGTTTTCAATATGTCACATTTTGATTACAAACGAAAACGATGAAGGCGTTTTTGCCTCCATCAACTCAATATAACGGGAGAATTCGGATTAGTAGTCAGGGCCATGTGGCTGATCCGTGTTCAGGAATTAAAATTTAATAACCGGCAAATTCGGACCGGGAACAAAGTGGGTGTTGTATGAAACGTGCAGATTTTGTCCAACAGATGGAAGACAGCTTAAAGGTATGGGACTTTATCATTATAGGAGGAGGAGCAACAGGACTGGGGTCTGGACTTGATGCCGCAGCCAGAGGTTACTCCGTACTTCTCCTTGAACAGGGTGATTTTGCCGAAGCTACTTCCAGCCGCAGCACCAAAATGGTGCACGGTGGTGTTAGATATCTGGCTCAGGGTAATATTTCGCTGGTTATGGAAGCTCTTCATGAGCGTGGTATTCTTAAACAGAACGCTCCGCACATGTGCTACAATCAGAAATTCATTGTGCCTGACTATAAGTGGTGGGGCCTTCCTTACTATGGAATAGGCCTTAAATGTTACGACATGCTGGCTAGAAAATACAGCTTCGGTCCTTCACAGATCTTTTCCAAAGGGAAAGTTATGGAAGAAGTACCCGGTGTTCTTTCTAAGAAGCTTAAGGGTGGCGTGACTTATCACGATGGTCAGTTTGACGATGCTCGTCTTGCACTTACTCTCGCACGTACTATGTCCGACCTCGGCGGTTGTCCCATGAACCACACCAAGGTGACCAACCTTGTTAAGAACTCCAGTGGTTATGTGTGTGGCGTTCAGGCTGAAGATAAGCTTAGCGGCAAGTCTTACGAATTGAAGGCTAAAGCTGTAATCAATGCCACCGGTATATTTACCGATGACATCATGAATATGGACAATGGCGATCATAAAAAACTTATCGCTCCCAGTCAGGGCATTCATATCGTTATCGATCGTGAATTCCTCGGCGGTGAAACCGGTATCATGGTTCCTAAAACCGATGATGGACGCGTAATTTTCTTTGTGCCCTGGCACGGTAAGGTTGTTGTCGGTACTACCGATACTCCTCTTGACGGTGTCTGTATGGAGCCGAAGCCTCTGGAAGAGGAAATTGATTTTCTCGTTGAGCATTCAGCAAGATATCTTGCTAAGGCTCCCACCCGCGCAGACGTGCTGAGTGTATTCACCGGAATCAGACCATTGATTGCTGCCGGTGATGAGAATGGCAAAACCTCAGCTTTGTCCAGAGATCACTATCTGACAATTTCTCCCAATAAGCTGCTGACTATTGCTGGCGGTAAGTGGACTACTTACAGACACATGGCTGAAGATTGTATTGATAATGCAATCAAAATGGGTGGGCATGCTTTTCGTCCGTCTCCGACTCAGAATGTCAAGCTGCACGGCTACACAGAAGAGTTTGATCACAACGATCATATGCATGTCTACGGTAGCGAAGCAGCTGATATTAAGGCTCTTGCGGCCGAGTATCCTGAATTGGATGAACGCATGCATGAGAAACTTCCTTATTCCTGGCTTGAAGTTGTATGGGCAGCACGGCATGAGTGGGCTCAGACAGTGTCTGACGCTCTTGCTCGTAGAACCAGAGCGCTCATTCTTAATGCTAAAGCTGCGGCTGAAGTTGCGCCCAAGGCAGCTGAAATTATGGCCAAAGAGCTTGGCAAGGATGAAGCTTGGATCAAGGAGCAGACTGAACAGTTTGCTGCTTTGGCCCAGAACTACATTGTTGACTAATTAAAGAGTTCAATCTTCTCTCTGTGGCGGTACTACGGGCTTATTTAAGTCTGATTATTAAGTATGGCTATTGTTTGAAGTGAAATAAATTTGCATCGTACGGATGCTAGATATTCTCCAAAGAACGACGAGGAGCCCCACTCCTCGTCACCCCTTCCCTTCGCCGCCGGTCTCGTAGACCGGCGGCTTAGTTTTTATGAACGATTGTCTCGCTGATCCTTGCTGATTATTATCCTTTCCTTTCTTACTTTCCCATTAATTTAAGTCTTGTTCGAACCTGTCTTAAAATGACTTTGGTTTATTCAAGCTGCGTCTAAAAATTATGAGTTTTTTGCTGCAAATTAAGAGTTGTTTTTCTAATAACAAATGTACAAATTCTTTTTTGCTCTGATTTTATTAGTAAAATTTTCAAATATGAAAGTTTTTAGCAGAAAGCTGTAACAAATTCTTGGCGATGAGCTTGTTTTAATTTATGTTGCATAAAACTGAACTATTTAGGCGTAGGTTCTACTATGTCGGATATTTGTCTAATTTCAGTGATGTAAAAAAAAATATCTAATAAGAAAATTCGCAACTGCTTAAAATTAAGGTTTATTTACTAAACCGAAAACAGAAAATGCAAATTTCTTTTCAGTTTCGAACATAAGGGGGTTGATTTTTTGTTTTTTACAAAATAGTGTAAATCTAGAGGAAATGGAAAGACGTTAGATTCATTCTAGCGTGAGGTGTTATTCGTTTCCGAAAAGAAACGAATTTGTGTTTAACTGTTTTAAGAGATGTGGGAGTGATTATGAGTCCTTTTTTAGGCGAAGTGATTGGTACTTTGATTCTGACTCTTTTCGGTTGTGGTGTTGTTGCGAACGTCCTTCTTGAAAAGTCCAAAGGTCAGAACGGTGGTTGGATTGTCATCACCATGGGTTGGGGATTTGCTGTAACATTTGCTATCTATGTTGCCGGTAAATATTCTGGAGCACACATCAACCCTGCTGTTACCCTCGGTCTTGCTGCTGGCGGTTATTTCCCTTGGGCAAGTGTTCCCATCTACATTGCAGGACAGATGCTCGGAGCTTTCCTTGGCGCAATTGTCTGCTTTCTTACTTACAAATGCCACTGGGCACCCACAGAAGATCCCGGCTTGAAACTGGCTGTCTTCTCAACTGGTCCTGCTATTCCCTGCACAAGTGAAAACTTTCTTTGCGAATTTATCGGCACCTTCTGCCTGGTCTTCATCATCCTCGGTATCGGTGCCAACGAATTCACTCAAGGTCTTAACCCTCTGATCGTAGGTTTCTTCATCGTATCTATCGGTCTTTCCCTCGGTGGTCCCACCGGTTATGCTATCAACCCTGCTCGTGACCTCGGTCCCCGTATTGCTCATGCTCTTCTGCCTATCCCAGGTAAAGGCGGCAGTGACTGGGGATATGCTTGGATTCCTGTAGTAGCACCTATTTGCGGTGGTGTTGCTGGAGCATTGGTTTACAAAGCTCTCATCGGTTAGTTTCGGTCGAGTTTACATAAGATACCACAGTAATTATGGGTGAAACATAATGTTTCACCCTCCTTACAAACAAAAGGGAAATATAAAATGGCTAAAAAATACGTATTAGCAATCGATCAGGGTACCACCAGCTCTCGTGCAATTATTTTCAATAAACAGGGTGAAATTGTCACCACAACCCAGAAAGAATTTACTCAGATTTTCCCCCAGTCCGGTTGGGTAGAGCACGATGCTATGGAAATCTGGTCTTCTGTTCAGTCCGTAGTTGCAGAAGCTCTTTCTCAGCCTGAAGTTTCTGGATCTGACATTGCAGCTATCGGTATTACCAACCAGCGTGAAACCACTGTTGTGTGGGATAAGAACACCGGTAAGCCTGTTTACAACGCTATTGTTTGGCAGTCCCGCCAGACCATGGGTATTTGTGACGATCTGAAAGCCAAGGGCCTTGACCCCATGGTTCGTGAAAAAACAGGTCTTCTCATTGATGCATACTTCTCCGGCACCAAAGTAAAATGGATTCTCGACAACGTTGAAGGTGCTCGCGAAAAAGCTGAAAACGGTGATCTCCTTTTCGGTACCATCGACACATGGCTTGTATGGAAGCTGACAGCCGGTGCAGTTCACGTAACTGACTACACCAACGCTTCCCGTACTCTTATGTACAACATCCATGATCTCAAATGGGACGAAGAAATCCTTGGACATCTTACTGTTCCTGCTTCCATGCTTCCTGAAGTTAAGCCTTCTTCTGAAGTTTACGGAAACACCAATAAAGATAAATTCCAGGGTCTTGAAATTCCCATTTCCGGTATGGCCGGTGACCAGCAGGCAGCTCTGTTCGGACAGGCATGTTTTGAAGAAGGTATGGCTAAAAATACATACGGTACCGGTTGTTTCATGCTCATGAATACCGGTGAAAAAGCTGTTCCTTCCAAGAACGGCCTGCTTACTACCATTGCATGGGGTGTTGACGGTAAAGTTGAATACGCTCTTGAAGGTTCCATCTTCGTTGCAGGTTCCGCTGTTCAGTGGCTGCGCGATGGTATGAGAATGTTCCGTGATGCTAAAGACAGTGAACTCTACGCAACTCGCGTACAGAGCGCTGACGGTGTTTACATGGTTCCCGCTTTTGTTGGTCTTGGCGCTCCCTACTGGGATTCTGAAGTTCGCGGTGCAGTATTCGGCCTCACCCGTGGTACCACCAAAGAACATTTTGTTCGCGCAACTCTCGAGTCCCTGTGCTACCAGACAAAAGACGTTCTCTCCGCTATGGAAGCAGACTCCGGTATCGAGCTGGCTAAACTCCGTGTTGACGGTGGTGCAGTCGCTAACGATCTTCTCCTCCAGATTCAGTCTGACCTCCTCGGAACTCCTGTTGAGCGTCCTCTGTGCATTGAAACTACCGCTCTTGGCGCAGCATACCTAGCTGGTCTGGCAGTTGGTTTCTGGGCAGATAAAAATGACATTAAGCAGAACTTTGGTGTTGACCGTGAGTTTGGTCCTAAAATGGAAGAAGAAGAGTCTAAAAAGCTTTACGCTGGATGGCAGAAAGCTGTTGAAGCTACCATGGCTTTCAAATAGTATTAAAACATACGCAGCCTAAGGCTGTTACTCACTGTATATAAAAAGGGGACCGCATGCGGTCCCCTTTTTACGTTTTTTGATTGCATTATATTGCAAAAATTGAGGAGTCATTTAGCTGAGCAGTAACTTTTAAAGAGGAAGTTTGATAGTGAATCTTGTCCATTCTCCTAAAGTTGAATCTACTTCCATACTCCCGTTATGTTGATCTTTGATAATGAAGTAAGAAACCGAAAGCCCTAATCCGGTTCCTTTGTCTGCTTCTTTAGTGGTAAAGAATGGATCAAAAATTCTTTTTTGCATTGAGCCTGTTATTCCGGGTCCGTTATCTTCGATTTCAACAATAGCCATGTTCCCTTGCGTTGTAACTTTGCAGATAAATTGTGGGGATTGATCTTTATAATCTTTTTCTGTCATAGCTTCAGCGCCGTTTTTAAGCAGGTTTAAAAATACTTGCTGAATTTCGTTGCCATCGCAAAAAACAGGAGGAAGGTTCTTGTCATATTTCTTTATTACATTGATTTTTCTGAAGTCGTAGTATTTCTTTAAATTATAATCATTGGCAGCTAGTTCTAAAGTTTTATCCAAGAGGTCAGTCAGTTGATAGGGGTGATGTCTTTTCTCGCTTTTACGACTGAAGTTGAGCATGTTCGATACAATTCTTGCCGCTCTGTTGCCTGAGTCAAGAATACCGTCTATCATTTTAGGTATTTGCCTGAGTTCCATATATTCACGAAGCTTATTTAGAGAAATATTGCATTGAACAGCAGCTTCATGATTCTTTTTAAGTTCACCAAAAGTTCTTTTTTGAATGTTCTGAGTATGTCCAAGTATTGCGGCCAGAGGATTGTTGATCTCATGGGCCATGCCTGCTGCGAGCCCGCCGACTGACATCATTTTTTCAGACTGCACCATCATTTGTTCAAGGTTGACGCGTTCGGTTATGTCATCAATGCGAACAACTGCACCCTGGACTCCGTTGGCAATGAGAGGATAGATGGTAATGTCCTCATAGCAGGTGCTTCCTTTATTATTTCTGCTTTTTACAGAATTCTTACGTACAGTGCGACTTTGCATGGCTTTAAAGACACGGTCTATTTCAGTCTTTAAATTTGGCAAAGCCTCACTAAAGGGCATACCGACTGCTTCTTGAGATTTAAGCTTACCTACCTTTTCCGCTTCACTATTCCACTGGGTTATCATGCCTTCTTGGTCAACTCCAATAAGTACTGAAGGCATTGAGTCGATTATATTCGAGAGGTAGTTCTTTGTTCTGGCTAACTCTTCTTTTGCTTTTTCGCGAGCTTGCTCGATGCGGTTAAGAATGGTGAAGACTATCAATATAGAAGCCATTCCGAAAACCCAGATAAAACTGAAGGTGGAAGCTGTTTTTTCTTTAAATAAAGACAGGGGACCTTCATATTTAGCCATTGGTACTGTTACACTTATTCCACCACGCACATCTCCTAGTTTGAAACCCTGTTTTGCGTGACATTTGAGGCATCTTTTCTCAGTAACCATGGGTTTCATATAATGAAGTACAGTCTCATCATCTTTTGTGGCAAATGCATGGAATTCAGATGGTTCGTTTATGAAAGACTTAAGTACATTTGCTTCCCAGGGCTCAGGCTTGTTGTCGAGGCGTATGGGGTTAAGGCTTGTTATATGAGCTGTTAATCCTGAGTCTTCTTTCATCAAATTGTAGACCATACGGGTCATGTAGGCTGGGTTTATAAGGGTAAGTTTTTTACCTTCGGTGGTTGTAACATCTCGATGAGGAACATCCAGATGAGGATTCGGTTTAAGTTTATGGGAGATTTCAGCGTAAATGCCTCCGAGCCCTGCGGCCCAACGTCGGTAAGTGAGGTCCTTGTTGTAGGCTACTTGGGCTTCTCTTAAGGCCATCTTGTTAATGTTTTCAGTTTCAACTTCTATGACTTGATTGTAGAAAAAAAAGAGTGATAGGCTCCATAGTATTGTTAAAAGAAAACCAAAGATTATTAGTTTGGGAAAGTTTTTCATAACTATATCTCCCATTAATATTATGACTTTTAGCCTTTAAAATTAAGTATTGATCGAATATACTAATGCTTTGTTGCGGTGTTTTTTATATGATTTTATCATAAGTAAAAAGTTGATCTTATATAATATAAATCATCTAAGTGAAAGAAGTCCAGAAAATGTAATAATTAATGAATGAATAGAAAAAATCTGTATGTGCTGATCATTGATTACAAGTTACTTAAAAAATGAAAGACTGAAAATTA
>JMSU01000265.1_pt1 | contig 16691 bp, 17 predicted proteins | sample 179011 | NCBI WGS metagenome assembly JMSU01 (sample SAMN02769580, study PRJNA246767) | bioreactor metagenome | isolation source: Culture-1 Bioreactor ArsB derived from microbial biomass from the upper 2 cm... | place: Germany: Bremen | collected day 87 after inoculation
CAGAGCCTGTGCAAGCTGATGATTCTTGGTAGCCTGTACGCCACACTTCTGTTCCAGTTCATCAATTTTGCCCAAGATCTTTTCAATTGACTTTCTCTGTTCATCAGCGATTGCAGGAAGGACCTGCCCAAGACGCTGGGCTGAGGGGTCAATTTTTTGAACGAAAGATCTCATAGACAAACGCTCTGCAGATATCTGACGCATAAGCTCCTGAATTACCAATTCAACTCGAGTTACGCCATGTGGATCTTTGTTCATAAGGAGGGAAAATTCTTCCTGAAGAAGCATGGAAAGCAACAAGACTGCCTTTGACTGCCTGTCGAGATTTTCCTGTATAAGCTTGATCATTTCTCTTTCCTCCCTACCTTAACAATTTATAAATATTGACTTTTTATTATTTAGCTAGATTTCTTAATGAAACTATACCTAGGACCCAGCAAGTTTCCTGCCAATTTCTTCTGCAGTAACCCCCTGCACATAAACTTTCTTGTCATGCTCCATCTCAATCTTACGAGCCAAGGCTTCAATCTGAGCCATGGCATCAGTACGCCCGATGAGATTGGACTTGTTTTCGGCAACCTGAGTAATCTGTGCATTGTCACGCATGACCTTGCGCTCTACACGCTGACCGAAAGTAAAATCTTCATCTTCCAGAGATATCCCGGGCTTGGGTAGAGGAATGCCGGGAACGCCTTTATTTTCTGCGTTAACATTCTTTGCCAAATGCTCACCGGGACGTGAACCTCTACGGTTGACTTCATCAAGGCTTTTGAGCGCAGTGGAGTTTCCTGTTCCTGGCAAAGTGGACTTACTAGCCTTATCCAGCTTGGAGCGAAGCTGCTGGTACAGCATGTCGCCGAGTCCGATACCTCCGCCTTCAGCCAGCTTTTCAGAAAAATCCTTATCGAACATCTGAGTATACTGCTGCTCATACTGGTTAGTCAGATAACCGGACTTAGGAACGTTCTTACGCATCTGCTGCCAGATTTTACCCATGAAGACTGCTTCAAATTTCTTGCACGCATCACGGAGCTTAGCGTCAGGATTCTTTCCACCGGCAAGCCTGTCATTGAGGCTGTTGAGCTGATTCTTGAAACCCTGAAGTTCTTTACTTTCAGCATTAGCCCTTGCTGTTGCGGTATCCATTGCGGAATCGATCATGTTAGATAACCTCCAGGTCTGCGTGCAGTGCTCCGGCGACCTTCATGGTTCTCAAGATTGAGATAAGATCGCGGGGAGTTGCGCCGATGGAATTAAGTCCGTCAACCAGTTCTTGCAATGTTGCACCTTCAACCAACATCAGTCTGTTGTTATCCTCTTCAACGTTCAGTTCCGTTTCAGGAGTGACTACAGTTTCAGCACCTTCCGGAGCAAAAGGACCGGGCTGGCTGACATCTGCGCCTTCAGCAACAACAACCTGCAGATTTCCGTGAGCGATAGCGACCTTGGTCAGGCGGACATTACGTCCCAGAACAACTGTTCCGGTCTTTTCATCCACAACAACCTTGGCTTTGACATCAGGTGAAATTTCTAAATTTTCCAGGGCAGCCATCAGCGGAACCATATTGCCTATAAACTGCTCCGGGATGGCAAGATCAACAGTTGAAGCATCCACTGCATTTGCAAATGAACCGCCTACAACGCCGTTGATCCTTTTTACGACCTGCATGGTGGTACCGAAATCAGACATGCCGAGATTGATGGTAATTTTTCTCTGCCTGTTAAATTGAAAGGGAACCGATCTTTCAATGGTTGCACCGTTAGGAATACGGCCTACGGTAACAACGTTCTTTGAAGCGGATGCCGCTTCGCCGCTTGCAGAAAAACCACCCACAGTAAGTGCTCCCTGAGACAGGGCATAAACCTTGCCGTCAATACCTTTAAGAGGTGTCAAAAGCAGGACTCCGCCGAAAAGTGACTTGGAATCGCCGATAGATGAGACTGTTACATCAAGAGGTGCACCGGGTTTGGCGGAAACAGGCATTTTGGCAGTGACCATAACAGCGGCAACGTTCTTTGGTTTGATAGAAGAACGGTCAACCTGCACACCCATTTTTTCCAACATATTGATCATGGAGGTGATAGTGAATGCGGAGTTGGTTCCATCACCGGTTCCTGATAAACCGACAACCAGCCCGTATCCGACCAGATCGTTGTCACGCACGCCGCTGAAAGAAGAGATGTCCTTCAATCTGACAGCCTCAACTGGCTGTGCATGCATGAATACGATGAACAGAAGCATTACGGCTGCCGCAAGCCCTGCTGGAAAACTGTTCATCCTGTTAGCGATTCTCATCCTGTCCTCCGTTAATCAACTGTGACTCTTAATTATAAACAACTTACAAAAAACCTGCCCTGATTCTCTAGAAGGGCCATACATTATCAATAATTCTGGACAACCATCCGGGTCTCTGCTTGTCAGCAAGAATACCGCGACCGTAGACTTCAATATGGGCATCAGCCAGATAGCTTGACTGTACGGTATTGCTTGGACCTATATCGCGCTGTCTAAGAAGACCGCGTACTACCAGCACCTGAGTTTCATCATTAATACGAACCTGACGAGCCCCTTCAACCTGCATGACGTTACCGGGCAAAATCCTGACCACCCTGCAAGCAACGGAAGCAGTTAAATTTGACTCGTTTTTAGCTTCGCCAGTACTCTTGAATTTATTAGACATTGAGGAACTGATTAAAGGATCTGACCCTGAGCTCCCTTTCAAATTGAAAGGATCAACAGCACCAAGAGCTCCTCCGTAAAAATTTGTTACACTCAGTCCGGTCGTGTTCTCCTTCTCCGCTTTAGAGTTGGAGGTATGCTTGCCTGAACTCTTTTCAGTAACTGTAACAACCACAATATCGCCGATTCTGCGTGCGCGGTTGTCATCAAAAAGATATTCTGAATCAGTAGCGGCAAACAGGGAGCCGGGGTTATCCGAAGGCTCGGCCCGGTACTCTGCCGGCGGAGTCATTACCGGCATAGGTGTCGGAGCCTGCTTTGCAGGTGAACATCCGGCACATATGGCTGACATGAGCAGAACTGCCAGTATTGATTTTTTCATTTTTCCTTCCTCCGCTTATACTTACTTGACCTGAACGGTCTGAGCGTTAACTACTGTTGCAATCACTTTCCGCTTACTTTGCAAATTGCGTACCGTAATACTCTGACCGACTCCACCGTCTTCGAGAGATTCGACCGGAACAGTCAGCTTAAGATGCTTACTTTTGAAAACCAGAGTAATTTTATCTCCACGGGAAATCACCGGGGCGGGTTCTATGGAAGAACGCATTATAGGCTGCCCGGTTCCTACAGGGATTTTAACCCTCCAAGGCCCACCTTTCCCGTCCCAGACCCTTTTGCCCAGATGCGCCATATTTTTACTCTTCCAGGTAATAAGATCAGGGGTTACCAGCTCTTTCCTATTAAGCGGACGCACAGGACAAGGAACTGGTTTCCAGACATCTACAAACACGGAACCGGACAGCTGCCTGAGCACCCGTCCGTCCACGCTGACTATCTCCATCCTGAAACTGTTGGACCCCGGCCTGAGAGCTTGGGGGATGTTAACTCTCAAGGCGTCCATCGTGTCCTTGAAAAAAAGATGATCTGGAAGTCTGAATTCCCTGAACTTATAATCGCCGCCGTTTCTTTCGGCCTGAGGAGTCAATACTTTGACCACGGCTCTTTTAAGCTCTTCCTTATTCATAACCTTGCCACCGTACTGCATGGTCATGGTGGAGGGGATTATACAATTTGAAACCAACTCACCAAGATAATGAGTCAGGATCACGCGCAATTTTTTACGGTTGACAGTGACTGGCTTACGCCCCTTAGCCGGCGCATTCCATAATTCAACACGGGACAGCTCCGCCTTGGTTTGAACAGGGAGGTCACCATAAAACTCAGCAACATCACCCAGTGTAACCCTTGGCGCATTCACAACTGCGGCGGATTTAATTTTAATTCGCCAATTGGTGTTCTGCTTGGATGCAGCGACGGGAGAAGCCATAAAAACAGCTATCCCCGCTATAAGAAGCAACACCATAACCTTGCGAAGTTCTCTGATAAATCCTGCCATAGTCATTTTGCTAACCATCCTGTCTTGCGACTGCAAAGGTGAGGAGAAACAACTACCCCACCCCAATTAGGGAGTGCAGAGAGCCTTTGCCCTTCTGCCCGCCGGAGGCGAAATCACCCAACAAAGCGCGAAGCGCATCATTTACTATCTCTTAACGTTAATAGCGGTCTGGAGCATGGAATCGGAGGTAGTGATAGCTTTAGAGTTGGTCTCGTAAGCTCTCTGCCCGACAATCAGTCCAACCATTTCATCAACCAGTTCAACGTTGGAACCTTCAAGGTAACCCTGTGCAAGAGTACCGAAACGATCATCACCGGGGGTTCCTTCAACAGGAGCGCCAGAAGCTTCGGTTTCAACGTAAAGGTTTTTACCAACAGCATTCAGCCCGGCTTCGTTGATGAAGTCATAAATGGGAACGTCAACCGCTGACAGTTCAATTCCGTTTTTATCCAAAGCGGCAAAATGACCGTCTTCAGAAACAACTACGTTAACGGCTTCAGGCGGAACGATAAATTCAGGCTGAAGAGCGTATCCGTTAGAGGTAACGACGCGACCCTCATTATCGAGTTTAAAAGCTCCGGCGCGGGTGTATGCCTCTTCGCCGTTACGATCAATACGGAAGAAACCGTCACCTTCGATTGCTATATCCAGCGGGTTACCTGTGCTTTCAAATGACCCTTGGCTGAAAAATTTATGGATACTGACTTCCTTAACACCCATACCAACCTGCATACCGGTAGGAAGCTTATTGCCGCCTTCAGTTGCAGAACCAGCAATACGCATGGTCTGATACATTAGATCTTCGAACTCCACCCTGCTTTTTTTGAACCCCTGTGTGTTCACGTTTGCAAGGTTGTTGGAAAGAACGTTGATGTGAGTCTGCTGGGCAACCATACCTGTGGCCGCAGTCCAAAGTGAACGCATCATAGTTTTATCCCCCTATGTTAATTTATTACATCTGTGCCCTACCGACCTGCTGGATGACTTTCTGGTCAAGCTGGTCAGTGGTAGAAATCATTTTCTGATACATTTCAAAGCTGCGCTGACATTCGATCATCGCAACCATTTCGTTAACAACCTCGACGTTAGATTTTTCAATATATCCTTGAACAATCTCGCCTTCAGCGGGAACTTCTTCACCGCCTTCAACTATATAAAGATTCTCACCCTGCTTTTTCAGAGCCTTGGTGTCCGCAGGCTGTACAAAATCAAGCTGGGCTATTTCCTGCCCGTCTGCGGTTATAACCCCTTCGGCATCAATAACAACATCGGAACGGGGAGGAACTGAAACCTCTCCACCGTTAGCCATCACAGGGTATCCCTGCTCAGTAATCAGAACTCCCTCAGGTGAAAGAGAAAAAACTCCGGCTCTAGTCAAAAACTCGCCGCCGTCTTTCTGAACCTTGAAAAAACCGTCACCCCGGATTGCAAGATCAAGCGGATTGCCGGTTTTTTGAAAAGCTCCTTGAGACATGTCGATAACTTCTTCAGAAAGTCTGGGGCGAGCCAGAATTTTAGGTGCGGGAAGCATGTTTTTATCCCGAATAAAAGGTTTTGCATCCACAATAGAATCATGGGCAAACCTTTGAAAGGTATCCTGAAAAGCGCAATTATCACGCTTAAACCCTGTAGTATTGACGTTAGCCAAATTATTGGCACTAATATCAATTCTATGCTCGTTGGACATTGCCCCGAAAAGGGCGCTAAATACACTGGATCGCATGTTTTTTCTCCTGAATGAAGATGTTCCGTAACATATCTCTGAACCTGATATTGCAAACTGTAGGCCAAAACAAAAAAGTCCCGGTTCAGCAAATGCTGAACCGGGACTCAATCAATTATGTCGTATGTATTAGATCAGGTCGTATGGAATATGATACCGCCGACTCTTATTTCAGGAACGATTCCCTGAGTAACATTGGGGGATATGTATCCAATGGTGGCGTCTTCCACTTCAAAGGCGACTGTGGCATCCACACTTCGAACCCCCTGCGTAGCAGGAGAAATCTTAACATGTCCGGCTGGACCTGGAACAGTGCTCCCGGCAGGTCCGGCAGAAAAAGTGGCTGCAGGTGCTGCCTGCACATGCCCAGCAGGGCCGGCAACTATGTTATCAGTCAATACAGGCATTTTATACCCCTAATTATTTATTGTTCGTCTACAATAGAAAATAACTATAATATCGAACAAGTCAAATTTACCTGCGAAAAACCATAAAGTCAAAGAAGAGTTTGCAGGGAGAGTATTATATATGGTAGTTGAAGATGAAATCCACCTTGAGCACCCATATTTCACGTAGCTACTCCCCCGCTCTACTATAAATATAAAAGATCATTGCAGGACTTGACATTAAATCTTGATACGCCTAAGTTGCTGTCCTCGGTGCGGGTGTACCTCAGCGTTCCTGAATGGATAGCAGACACCTCCAAGTGGTATGCATCATTACTGAAAATTTATTTCAGGCAAACCTCTTTCATCCGCATCAGGCCTCAAATTGTAACCTTATGTTGGGTTGTAAGATGCTGAGGTGGGCCTTTTTCAGGTCCACTTTTTTTTATTTTGTTCGCCTGAAAAGGCGAAAATACGGGGTTTAAACGTGGAACAAGGCTCACTAGCCAAAAAAATCAGCGAGTTTGTGGCTCCTTCAATTGAAGCCATGGGACTCACACTTTGGGGAGTTGAAGTAACTTCAGCCAACCGCCCTGCTGTCATCATTTATATTGATGGCGAGGACGGGGTCAGCATTGACCAGTGTGCAGCTGTCAGTCGGGATGTAGGACTTATGCTTGAAGTCGAAGAAATGATCGACAGTGCATATATCCTTGAAGTTTCTTCTCCCGGACTGGAAAGAAAATTTTTCAAGCCGGAACAACTGTCCGGCTACATGGGCAAAAAGATGGATGTTGCCCTCGTTTTTTCACTGGAAGGCCGTAAGAAATTCAAAGGCATTCTGGACAATACGGACGAGGAAGGACTTCTGCTTAAGCTCGAAGATCAGGAAGAGCCCGTTAAACTTGAATGGGACAGAATTAAGAAAGTAAAGCTCATTCACGAGTTTAAATAAAAATTAAAAGGCAGTCATTCGGCTTGCCGGCACTGATCATGTGCCATGTAAATTGTGCCGAAGCGGAGGAGCGATATGGGTTCTGAACTCAAAAAAGCGATTGACCAGATCAGCAAAGACCGTGGGATTGATAGAGATCTTCTCATTGATACCTTGGAAGAAGCGGTGCGTTCTTCTGTGGCTCGCAAATACGGCGATGCCATGGATATTGAGGTCAACTTCAACGAAGATGCCGGTGAAATAGAAGTTTACCAGTTCAAGGTTGTTGCTGCTGAAGTTGAAGACGAAATCAGTGAGATCACCCTCGAAGAAGCACAGGAACATGATCCCAACGTTCAGATTGACGACGAAATGGGCTTCAAACTCAAAGTTGAAGATTTGGGACGTATTGCAGCTCAGTCAGCTAAACAGGTGATCATCCAGCGTATGCGTGATGCAGAGCAGGAAATCATTTACGATGAATACAAAACCCGCATGCACGAAATCGTCAGCGGAATCATTCAGCGTCGTGACCGTTCCGGTTGGATCATCAATCTCGGACGCACCGAAGCTGTTCTGCCTAAAAACGAACAGATTCCCCGCGAAAGATATAAACGTGGCGATCGCGTTCAGGCATTCATCATTGATGTACTCAAAGAAGCACGTGGTCCCCAGATCACTGTTTCCCGCTCACATCCAGATTACATGACCTCTCTCTTCAAGAGAGAAGTTCCCGAAGTGGACGACGCGACAGTTAAAATTATGGGTGTTGCCCGTGACCCGGGTCTGCGTGCCAAAGTTGCCGTAAACTCAACTGACCGCGATGTTGATCCAGTCGGTGCATGCGTTGGTATCCGCGGTTCACGCATTCAGAACATTGTTCAGGAACTTCGTGGAGAACGCATTGATATCGTTGTCTGGAGTCAGGACATTGCCATGTACGCCCAGAACGCTCTTTCTCCTGCAGTAATCACTAGAATAGCTGTTGATGAAGATGAGAAAACTCTTGAAGTAGTTGTTCCTGACGATCAGCTCACAGTGGCAATCGGCCGTAAGGGACAGAACGTAAAGCTGGCTTCACGACTGCTCGGCTGGAAAATCGATGTATTTACCGAAAGCCGCTACGGGGAAATGAATGCTGCAAGCAAAGGCATGGACCAGCTTGCAAGTGTTGCTGAAATTCCTCTTGATAATTTTATTTCTGCCGGTTTTGAAACAGTCAGCCAGGTTGCAGGAGCTTCTGAAGAAATCCTGATGACCATCTCCGGCATGACATCTTCCAAAGTATCCGACATGAAGGCAGCAATCATGCTGCTTGGAATTGGTGACGATGAGACTGAAGTAGAAGAGACTCAGGAAGTCGAAGAAGCACAGGAAGCTGTGGAAACAGTTGAAGCTGCTGCGGAAGAGTCCGCCGAAGAAGAAACTGAAGAAGTTGAAAGTGAATCTGGGGAAAATGAAACTCCAGAAAATGAATAAAGGTAGTTGTATTTGACCGGAAAGGACAGCAGCAAACGGCACATACCTGAAAGGTCGTGCGTGATTTGCAGGCAGCGTTTTGCCAAAGAAGAACTGTTCAGGTTCGTTAACGGCAAGGGGGCTTCCGATGACGAGCTTATTCCGGACGATAAAAAGGTAATGCAAGGTCGCGGATATTATGTTTGCGGCAATGAACAATGCCTTGAAAGATTTAAATTTTTTCGGCCACGGAAGAAGAAATTCAGGGGGTAGTATTATATGGCTTCAAAAATCAAAGTGAAGGAATTGGCCACCGAACTCGGGGTCAATCCTAAAGACATCCTTCAGAAACTACGGGAACAAGGAGTGCAGGCCAAAAGCACTGTTGCCGACATTGACGAAGAACACGCTGCGACAATTCGCAAGGAACTCTCAGGCGCTTCTGCTGACGTTGTCAGAAGAGAAGTACAGCCTGGCGTAATCGTACGTCGTCGTAAAGGCGGGCGTAAAGCTAAGGCAGACGAAAAGCCTGAAGCGAAAGAAAACGCACCAGAGAAAAAAGAAGCTCCCAAAGAAGCAGCACCTGCTGCTGAAAAAAAGGAAGCTCAGGAAGAAAAGGCTCCTGCTAAGAAAAAGAAAGCCAAAAAGAAAGCTCCGGCCAAATCTGACAAGCCTCTTGTTAAAGTGATTAAGCCCGAAGAGCTGGAAAAAGAAAGGAAGAAGCAGCCCCCATACAAGAAGAAACAGTAGCGGCTCCCAAAGCGGAAACACCCCCTTCTGCAGAGCCAGCAGAAAAGAAAGCTCCCGCAGAAGAAGCTCCGGCTGCTACCCCGGCAGAAGAAAAGGCCAAAGAAGAGCCCAAGGCTAAAGCTGAGAAAAAGGCTGAAGGAAAAGAGACAAAAGCCAAAGACGCTGAGCCTAAAAAGAAAAAGCGCAAAAAGAAAAAGAAATCGAAGCGCCTAAAGTAAAAATTATTTCAAGACCTGATCCCAACCTTGAAGCCGCACAGCGTGCAGCAGAAGGTCCGGGCAACAGACGCGGTGCAGCTGAAAGACCCGGTGCTAGACCCGGTGGCGGTCGTCCTGGCGGTCCTGGCGGAAGACCCGGTGGTGGACGCCCTGGTGGCGGACGTCCTGGCGGTCCCGGAGGTCCCGGTGGAAGACCCGGCGGTGGACGCCCTGGCGGTCCCGGAGGTCCCGGCGGAGGACGTCCCGGCGGCGGTGGCGGTAGACCCGTTCCCGGTGCTCCGGCTCCCGGAAATGATCAGAGCAAAAAGAAGAAATTTAAGAAAGACAGACGTGTAGTCGAGTTCGGTAAAAAGAACGATCACGATAGAGAACTCGAGAGTAAATTCCGTAAGAAGAAAGGCAAGAAAGGTAGAGGCCGTCCTGAGCCGCAGCCGGTTCAGCAGAAGCCGCTTAAGGCAGCCAAGCGTAAAATTAAGTTCAACGAAGCCATCAGACTTTCTGACATGGCTCATCAGATGGGACTTAAAGCGCAGGAACTCATCAAGACTCTTTTCGGTCTTGGAGTTATGGCTACCATCAACCAGTCTCTTGACCTTGATACAACCACTTTGCTCGCAGCAGAATTTGAGTACGAAGTTGAAAACGTATCCTACTCTGAAGAAGAACTGCTCGTTCCAGTAAGTGAAGCGGATGAAGAGAAAAATCTCAAGCAGCGCCCTCCCATTGTTACCATTATGGGACACGTTGACCACGGTAAAACATCACTGCTTGACGCAATCCGTCACAGTGCGGTTACCGACGGTGAAGCTGGCGGTATTACCCAGCACATCGGTGCGTACCATGTAAAGACTGACCGCGGCGAGATCGTATTTCTCGATACTCCAGGTCACGAAGCTTTTACCACAATGCGTATGCGCGGTGCTCAGGTAACAGATATTGTAATTCTCGTTGTAGCTGCTGACGATGGCGTCATGGATCAGACCCGTGAAGCAATCAGTCACTCTAAAGCGGCAGGCGTTCCCATTGTTGTTGCAGTCAACAAGATGGATAAAGAAGGCGCAAATCCGGAAAGAGTACAGCGCGAACTGGCAGACTACGACCTCGTTCCCGAAGACTGGGGTGGAGACACAATGTTTGTCCCCGTTTCAGCTAAAGAGAGAACCGGACTGGACAGTCTTCTTGAGATGGTTCAGCTACAGGCTGAAGTTCTTGAGCTCAAAGCCAACCCGGACAAATCTGCACGCGGTAACATCGTTGAAGCAAAACTCGACAAAGGCCGTGGTCCTGTTGGAACCGTCCTTATTCAGGAAGGTACCATCAATCAGGGCGATCCTTTTGTCTGCGGTCTTTACCATGGACGAGTCAGAGCAATGTTTGATGACCGCGGTAAAAAAATCAAAAGTGCAGGTCCCGCTTTCCCTGTTGAAATTCAGGGTTTTGACGGAATCCCGCAGGCAGGTGATGAGTTTATCTGCGTAGCTGATGATAAAGTTGCCCGCCGTATTGCTCAGGAGCGTAAGCTTAAGCATCGCGAACGTGAACTGGCTGGTAAATCCAAGGTTACCCTTGAGTCTTTCCTTGCTTCTAAACCGAATCAGGAAGTTCAGACTCTCAACGTTGTCCTTAAAGCTGACGTACAGGGTTCACTTGAAGCTATCGGCGAAGCTCTTGCCAAGCTGGCTACTGAAGAGATTAAAGTTGAAGTCATCCATGGCGGTGCCGGCGCGATCACAGAATCCGATATTCTACTTGCATCTGCATCACAGGCAATCATCATCGGTTTTAACGTTAGACCTACTGTTAAAATCAAAGAAGTTGCTGAGCAGGAAGAAGTTGAAATTCGCTTCTACGACATCATCTACAAACTCGTTAACGAGATTAAAGATGCTATGGGCGGTATGCTCTCCCCGGATATCAAGGAGAACTACCTTGGTCAGGCCGAAGTTCGCCAGACATTCTCTGTTCCCAAAATCGGAACAATCGCAGGGTGTATGGTTGCAGATGGCAAGCTGACCAGAAATGCTCAGGTAAGGTTGCTGCGTGATGGTGTTGTTATCTACACCGGAACCCTGACCTCACTCAAACGCTTCAAAGATGACGCTAAAGAAGTTGCCAAAGGCTACGAATGCGGTGTCGGTCTTGAAAGATACAACGACATCAAAGAAGGTGACTTTATCGAAGCCTTCGAAGAAGTCGAAGTTGCAAGAACTCTCGAATAATAATGAAATCATCAGGGGCGGATTTTTTCCGCCCCTGTTTCTAATTTAAAAAATGATAATAGACGTACTGTCACTAGAATTTAGACTGCACGGCAACAGGTCGCTCAAAGGTAAACGCAAAATTTCACTCAGCCTGAAGCAAAAGCTTCGAAACAAATTCAACCTCTCAGTATCAGAAGTTGAAGCTATGGATTCTCATGAAAGGCTGGTACTTGCCGCAGTGACAGTGGCTAACGAAACACGCAAGGTTGAAAGCAGATTATCCAAGGCACTATCCATGATTGAAGCCATGGCACCAGCTGAGTTGATACACTGCGAAACCGAAATTTTCAGTTCCTGATCATTAATGGTCAGGAAAGTTTTTTTTAGAGGTATTAAAAAATGAAGACATCCACATCACGCCGCTCTGTAAAAATGGGCGACCAGATCATGCGCGAAATTGCCACAATGCTTGTAGAAGAGATTGCGGACCCACGTCTTGAAATGGTGACCATCAGCGGAGTCAGGATGAATAAAGATAATAAAATTGCTGAAGTAATGTTTACCATGTCCGGTGACAAGGTTAAAATAGACGCAGCAGTTTCGGGGCTTGAAAAAGCCAAAGGGTTCATTCGCAGCAAACTCAGCAAGCGTATTCGCACCCGACAGATTCCCGAACTCAGGTTCATCCACGACAATTTTCTTGAGGAGATGGTGTATGGAAACTCAGTTGAAAGAAATATGCCGGATTCTTAAAGAAGAAGACGACTTTCTCATAGCAGCTCATTTCAATCCCGATGGGGATGCACTGGGCTCAACCGCTGCTCTCGGCTATATTCTTGAATCCCTTGGAAAACGCTACCGCTTGTACAACCAATCCGGTATGCCAAAAGCCATGGAATGGTTTTCAACGCCCTCCCCTATTCTGACCGAAATACCTAAAGGTTTTGAAGGCTGGTATATTGTTCTTGATTGCGGTGATGCACCGCGTATGGGTGAAACACTCATGAATGCCATGGACCCTGAAAAGTCCATTAACATTGACCACCACATGGGTAATTCCGACTTTGCAGCAGTCAACTGGGTAGACACTAACCGCCCTGCAGTTGGTGAAATGATCACCCTCATTGCCCGTGAACTTAAAATTTCTCTTTCAGGCAAACTCGGCGAAGCTATCTATTTGTCCATAGCCACAGACACGGGTTTTTTCACTTACGGTAATACTAAGCCTGAAACCCTCGAAATTATCGCAGATATCCTCAGACACGGTCTTGAACTTGGCGAATTCGTTCCTAAGATCCGCAATCAATGGACCATGACCCGCATAAATCTCTGGACTCTGGCACTCAGCAAAATAGAATTGCATCATGACGGCCAGACAGCCATGATCTTCATCTCCGAAGAAATGCTCGACGAAACAGGAGCCGGCGGACCGGATTGCGAAGGACTGGTCAGTTTCATCCTGCGTATCCGCGATGTACGCGTTGCAGTGCTTATCCGCGAGGACAGCCCGTTGCGCTACAAGTTCAGCCTGCGTTCCCAAAGTAAGGACAACGTCCAAGCAGTAGCTTCACTTTTCGGAGGGGGCGGACATCGCAACGCCAGCGGTGGGTTGATCGAAAACAACCCCGAAACAGTACGCGAAAGACTAATTGAAGCTATCGGCGAACAATATAAGAAATAAAGGTGTCTCCCGACGGTCCCTCCGGGGGCTTAGCCCCTTTGCCTGCCGGAAGCGAAATCACCTATAAAAAGCGCGTAGCGCATCCTAATAAGGATTTTTAAGTGGGAAGAAAACCTCGTATCAGCCCTTTTCAGAAACATGGTGTTCTGGTTTTAAGAAAGCCTTCAGGGCCGACATCTACAGATTGCCTCAATTCTATCAAACGTGAATTGAAACAATATAAGATTGGTCATGCCGGCACACTGGACCCGTTAGCAGAGGGGGTTCTGCTTGTGATGCTCGGTCAGGCGACAAAACTCGGGCCATATTTGACCGGACATGATAAAGTATACACTGGAAGCCTGATAATAGGTAAAAGTACAGACACTTATGACATCCAAGGTACTGAGACTTCCACCGGAGACATTTCTGAAATCACAGAAAAAATGGTGGAAAATGAAATTTTATACTGGAATAGCTTGACTAGTCAGGAAGTTCCTGCATATTCGGCTGCAAAGCACAAGGGTAAACCACTCTATGAGCTTGCTCGAAATGGCGAGGAAACTCCCGTCAAAATAAAGAGCATTGAAATTTTCGACGCTGAACCGCTGGAAGTGAGTCTGCCTAAGGCCCGTTTCCGAGTTGGGTGCTCTGCCGGCACCTACATACGCTCCCTGGTCCATAGCTTGGGGTCGCGACTCGGATGCGGCGCGGTAATGGAATCACTTAGACGCGAAGAAAGTCGGCCATACCGACTTAGTGAAGCACATGAACTTGATGAAGTTCTAGCCGATCCTGATGGATTCGAGGCCCGTGTAATTCCGCTTGCGGAAGCACTGCCCCACTGGCACAGGTTTACCGTTCCGGTAGGTCTTGCTGCAAACATCAAGAACGGTGCAAGAATCTCTGTTGAGGATATGTGCCCCGATGAACAGGGTATTATTGAAGGAGAAAGGGCAATGGTCCTTGAACCTGACGGTACTGCACTGGCCCTTATGGAGACCAAATCTTTTGATGGAAAGCTCCTCTGGGTAATTCTTCGCGGCTTGTGGGGTTGATTCCCCGCGGGAACATCATTTTCCAGCACAAACAATACATTCACGCATAGACGTGAAGGAGGATAACGCTATGGTTATGACTGCTGAAAGTAAGGCAAAAGTAATTGAAGAATTCCAGACCAAGCCCGGTGACACCGGTTCCCCTGAAGTACAGGTTGCGCTTCTTACTGCAAGAATCACCTACCTGACAGACCACTTCAAAAGCCACAAAAAGGATTTTCACTCCCGCACAGGCCTCCTGAAAATGGTTGGCCAGCGCAGAAACATCCTGAAGTACCTGAAGTCTAAAGACGTTCAGCGTTACCGTGATCTTATTGCAAAGCTTGGTCTTCGCAAATAAGCAGTTCTTTGTGGGGGAGGTTTTACCTCCCCCATTTTTTTTGAGAAAGCACACTATTATGTTCTCATATGACTTTACATCATATAGATGGTAGTTAATTTGGATATGATAGAAATTTTTAACACAATATCCTGACCTGAATACAGGCAGGACAGGCGGAATTCTAATTTGTCCCACGATGGATTTTTAGTTGGCTAAGGAAGGGGTTTATTATTTAATGAAATCCTCCCTAAGCCGGCTGGAAAATCCGGGCAACTTAGGATTCCCTGATTAAATAATGATTTACATTTAATGAGGATTTTTAATGTTAGTACCTTTTGAACCAGTATCCGTTATCGGTCAGGTCGGTAACCTCGATATCAAACTCGAGACCGGACGTATGGCCAACCAGACTAATGGTAGCGTTTGGATTCAGTCCGGCGGAACCGTTGTCCACGTTACCGCAGTTTCCATGTCTACAAGTGAGCCCAGAGACTTTTTCCCTCTCACTTGTAACTACCTTGAAAGAACATATGCAGCAGGTCGCATTCCCGGTGGTTACTTCCGCCGCGAAGTAGGCCGTCCTTCTGATCGCGAAACACTTGTTTCCCGTCTCATGGACCGCCCCATCCGCCCCATGTTCCCTAAAGCTTTCTGCGATGAAGTTCAGGTTATTGCTACCGTTCTCTCCGCTGACGCCGACACCAACCCCGATGTTCTGGCAATGACCGGTGCATCTGCTGCGCTGCATATCTCCAACATGCCCTTCAACGGTCCTGTTGCTGCTGCACGTGTAGGTATGGTTAACAATGAATTCGTACTCTACCCCACCTACAAGGGTATTGCTGAAGATAGCGACCTGAACCTTGTTTTCGCAGCAACACGTGACGCTGTAATCATGGTTGAAGGTAGCTCTCAGTTCCTGTCTGAAAACACCATTGCTGAAGCACTGGAATGGGGACACGAACAGCTCGCCCCGATGTTTGACCTTCAGGACAAACTCAGAGACAAAGTCGGTCGTCCAAAAATCGAAGTTGTTGAACCTGAAAAAGACGAAGAAGTTATTACTCTCGTAACTGAAAACTTCTCTGCTGACCTCGACAAGGCTCTTACCATCCCTGAAAAGATGACTCGTAAGACCGCTAAGTCTGAAGTTAAAGCAAATGCAGTAAAACTCATCGAGGAAAAATTCCCCGAAGAGCCTAAAAGAGCAAAAGCTGTCGGCGATGCCATGGCTGCTCTGGAAAAGAAAATTGTTCGTAACCGCATCGTTGAGAAAGGTGTCCGTATTGATGGCCGTGACCTGACCACCGTGCGTAACCTCTCCATGGAAGTCAGCAACCTGCCCATGACTCATGGTTCCGCTCTGTTCCGCAGAGGTGAAACTTCCGCTCTGGCAGTCTGCACACTCGGTTCCACCCGTGATGAGCAGCGTTTTGAAACACTCATTGGTGAAGGCACCAAACGTTTCATGCTGCATTACAACTTCCCTCCGTACTGCGTTGGTGAAGCAAGATTCCTGCGTGCTCCTTCACGCCGCGAAATCGGTCACGGAATGCTGGCTGAACGCGCTCTGCGCCCTGTTCTGCCTTCCTCCGAGAAATTCCCCTTCACTATGCGTGTAGTTTCCGAGGTAATGGACTCCAACGGTTCTTCCTCCATGGCCTCCGTATGCGGTACCACCCTGTCTCTCATGGACGCAGGCGTACCCATCAGTGCACCTGTTGCAGGTATCGCCATGGGACTTTGCCAGGAAGGCGATGAATACTACGTACTCACCGACATCCTCGGTGACGAAGATGCTCTCGGAGATATGGACTTCAAAGTTGCAGGTACCGAAGAAGGTATCACCGCAATTCAGATGGACATTAAAATAAGCGGTATTCCGAGCTCAGGTTCTGCGTG
>JMSU01000266.1_pt1 | contig 16615 bp, 16 predicted proteins | sample 179011 | NCBI WGS metagenome assembly JMSU01 (sample SAMN02769580, study PRJNA246767) | bioreactor metagenome | isolation source: Culture-1 Bioreactor ArsB derived from microbial biomass from the upper 2 cm... | place: Germany: Bremen | collected day 87 after inoculation
AACATTACGGTCGGTAATAAAACGAACATCACGGTTGGTAATAATACCTACAAGATGTTCACCTTTTACAACAGGAAAACCGGAAATTTTAAACTCGGCCATGAGGTCGAGAGCTTTGCCGACAGTGTCATCAGGATGAACCACTATGGGATCGGTGACCATACCGGACTCTGATTTTTTAACTCTTTCCACTTCACGAACCTGATCCCGGACGCTCATATTTTTATGAACAACTCCGGCACCGCCGTGGCGTGCCATCTGGATAGCCATTTTGGACTCGGTAACGGTGTCCATGGCAGCACTGATAAGAGGAATTCCGAGAGTAATCTCTTCGGTGAGCTTGGCGGATACGTCCACGCTATCAGGAAGAACTTCCGAATAGGCGGGCAAAAGCAGAACATCGTCAAAAGTAAGAGCCTGACCAACTACCTTTTCCATATTGCCCTCGCATTATGATTTTGAAATATTATCTAAAAGAAAAGAGAAATCATTACATATGATTCCTCTCAAGGCTCCAGCCCGGTCTTCTGGTGGGTGACAGGGCTAAGATGCCGTCAGTTTCATTCGAGTTCTGGCAGGTTCTTCCCTACCGGGATTTTCAATCTTTAATGAACTGAGTATATACTTTTTTGCCTCGGACTCAAGGCCGGAACAAAAAAGATATTAAAAGTGTTCGGCCCCGCATATGTGCGGGGCCGATTTTTGTCAACTCTAAAGTCCTAAGTAAGCCTTTTTTATTTCCTCATTCGCAAGCAGATTCTCACTGCTATCGGAGAGTATAATCTCCCCATTTTCCATGACATATCCTCTATGGGCTGTCTTTAGCGCGAGGTTTGCATTCTGCTCGACAAGAAAAACGGTAGTACCGCTCTCCTCATTAATTTTTTTAATGATTTCGAAAATCTGTCGAATAATAAGTGGAGCCAGACCAAGTGAAGGTTCATCAAGCAGCAAAAGTTTTGGACGGGCCATAAGTGCCCTTGAAATTGCCAACATCTGCTGCTCTCCACCAGAGAGGTTACCTCCGGCCTGCCTGCGGCGTTCCCAAAGGATCGGAAAAAGTTCAAAAACATGATCCATGTCTTCTTTGATTCCGTCCTTATCGTTACGCAGGAAAGCTCCCATATCGAGATTTTCGGTGATAGTCAGGTCAGGAAAAATCAAACGACCTTCCGGTACCTGAGAAATACCCATCTTTACGATATCGTCAGGCTTCTTCTTATTAATGGGTTCACCATTATACAGGACTTCTCCTGTGCGAGGGGGGACCACACCGCTGACAGTCATCAGAGTTGTGGTTTTTCCGGCTCCGTTAGCACCGATGAGGGTAATAATCTCACCCTGCTCAACTTCAATATTGATATTACGAAGAGCCTGAATATTTCCGTAAAATGTATTTACATTAGTAAGCTTAAGCATCTAGGTCTTCTCCGAGGTAGGCCTTGATTACTGCGGGGTTCTCACTGACTTCCTGAGGGGTTCCGTGAGCAATTTCGCGTCCGTACTCAAGAACGAACAAACGATCGGAAAGACTCATAACCATTTTCATATCATGCTCAATAAGCAGTACAGAAATGTTATGTTTTTCCTTGATGGAAACAATCAAGTCTTCAAGTTCAAGAGTCTCCTGCGGGTTCATTCCAGCGGCAGGTTCATCAAGAAGCAGCAGAAAAGGATCAGTTGCCAGCGCTCTGGCAATTTCAAGACGTCTCTGCGCTCCGTAAGGCAGGTTACGAGCCAGTTCATCGGAATACTGATCAAGACCAAGTTCTTTCAAAAGTTCATAACTCTTTACGATTGTTTCCTGCTCTTCCCTTCTGGTACGCGGGTCACGAAAAATTGCTCCGAAAAACGACGCCTTGGTACGGCAATGACAACCGATCATGACATTTTCAATTACCGACATGGAAGGAAAAAGCCTGATATTCTGAAAAGTACGAGCCATACCAAGTTCAGTGACATGGTTGGTTTTCATACCATTGATTCTTTTAGGCCCATCACCCTTAGGATCGATGTTAACATCCCCGAAAGTAGGGGTATATATCCCGGTAATGCAGTTAAAAAAGGTTGTCTTACCCGCACCGTTAGGACCGATGAGGGCTACAATCTCCCCTTCCTTTACATCAAGATCAACATCATCAAGCGCACGCAGACCACCAAAGTCTTTACAGACGCCCTTAACTTCAAGAACAGTTCTTCTTTCATTACTCATTGGCGCCACCTAAAGCCTTCTTCACTGCACTGATATCAATTTTCCTGCGTACATCCCTGATAAGTCCCTGAGGTCTGAAAACCATGACAAGCACCATGGTAGCACCGAAGATCAACATACGGTATTCAGAAAAATCTCTCAGATATTCAGGAAGCAGAGTCAGCACGAATGCACCGAGAATAACCCCGAGGATTGATCCCATTCCTCCGAGAACCACAATAGAAAGAATGATCGCCGATTCAAGAAAGGTAAATGATGCAGGGTTGATAAAAGATGTCTTGGCAGCAAAAACAACGCCGACCATACCGGCCCATGTAGCACCGAGTGAGAAGGCCATAAGCTTGGTCTTCATCTTATCAATACCCATGGCCTGACAAGCAATTTCGTCTTCACGTAGAGCCTGCCACGCACGCCCGATACGGGAATTTTTAAGTCTGTTCACAACAAAGATGGTAAACACAACCAGTACCAGCATCATATAATACATAAAGTATATTGAAGCGGTTAAACCGTCCGTCAGACCGAAAAATTCAGGACGGGGGATGTTGGCGATGCCGGAAGGTCCGTGTGTAAAACTTCCCCAGTTTTCAAGAACAAGGCGGATAATCTCCCCAAACCCCAGTGTCACGATAGCAAGGTAGTCACCACGTAAACGGAGAACAGGAAAACCGAGCAGGATACCGCACAGTGCTCCAAGCAGAGCGCCGGCAGGAAGTGCAACCCAGAAATTCACGCCCCAGTAGAGATTCATAAGCGCGTAAGAATATGCCCCGACGCCATAGAAAGCCACAAAGCCGAGGTCAAGCAGCCCTGCGAGTCCTACAACAATATTCAGGCCGAGCCCAAGCACTACGTAAATGAGTGCAGAGATCATAATATTGACCTGATACATGGAGAACATTTTAGGGAAGAAAAGTGCAGCAAACAGAATTCCTGCGAACATAGGGTAACAGAACTTCGGATTAGTCATCACTTTTTCATAAAGTGTAATCTTTTCCTCAGTGGACTGCTCTTCTTGTTTTTTGCCCATTTCTTTCCTGCTGAGCAGGAAACGCCAGACAAATGAAAGTACAAATACAGCCGCCCCGACATACAGGACGCGGTCCAGATGCCAAGTGACAGACTTATCAATTGTATTCACGAAGACCCCCATAATGGGCAGGGTCAAAAACATGAACCACAATGAAGCCAGTATAGATTTTTTCAAGCCTTCCATATTACAAATTTTCCATTTTTTAATCTTTTTAATCAGCAGGATTTATCAATCCTGACTAAAAATGAATAATTCAGCAGTCTAAACTTTCTGAATCGGAGCCTTGCCGAGAAGCCCGGAAGGTCTGAAAATAAGGATAAGAACCAGCAGCGCAAAAGCGAAAACATCTTCGTAGTCACTGGAAACGTATCCGGTGCAGAAACTCTCGGTCCAGCCGAGGATAAGCCCGCCGAGCATTGCTCCGGGAACGGAACCAATGCCGCCGAGCACTGCTGCGGTGAAGGCCTTGATGCCTGCGATAAATCCGATAAAAAAGTTGATCTGCCCAATATGTGAGGCGATAAGCACCCCGCCAACGGCAGCCAGAGAGGAGCCGATTACAAATGTGGCGGATATAACCTGATCCACATTGATGCCGACCAGCATAGCCATTTTACGGTTCTGAGCCGTGGCGCGCATGGCTTTGCCCATTCTGGTGAATTTAATAAAAAGATTCAGAGCAACCATGACCACTGCAGCAACGACAATAATAAGAAAGTCAGAAGTGCCGACCATGGATGAATACTTTTCAAGAAAACCGAATTCCGGAGTCAGACTTGGAAAAGAAAGAAAGTCAGAAGTCTGAGAAAGCATTACATAGTTCTGAAGAAAAATTGACATACCGATCGCGGAGATGAGCGGAGAAAGTCTCGGCGCACCTCTAAGGGGACGGTAAGCTATCTTTTCCAAGGTGTAGCCGTAAGCGGCAGCATAAACGACTGCAGCCATTGAAGCCATTACCATTATGGAAGCTGCGGGAAATCCGAAGCTGGTTAGGATACCGGCAACAGTAAGCCCCACAAAAGCACCGATCATATAAATTTCACCATGGGCGAAGTTAATCAGCTCGATAATACCGTAAACCATAGTGTAACCAAGGGCGATTAGCGCATAGATACTGCCTCTGGTCAAACCGCTAAAAAAAAGTTCCAGAAAATATTCCATTTAGATCCCTGCTGAATCAAGGCTAAAGGGACAGGCTAAAGCCCGCCCCCTTGAGCCGGAATTACGTTTAAAATGTGCTGCAGAAGCTTATTTAACTTCTACGTAAGCACCGTCTTTAACCTGATATACGGAGAAGCCTACACCAATAGCATCACCCTTTGCATCGAACTTGATTTTACCAACCGGAGTCTCAACTTCGTGAGTACGCAAAGCTTCAACAATCTTGTCATAGTCAGTGGAACCGGCTGTTTCGATAGCTTTCAGCAAAGCAAGAGCTGCGGAGTATGCTTCGAAGAAGAATGCACCGGGCTCACCTTCGTGAGATGCTTTGTACTGGTCAAGAGCAACCTTATACATGGGGTTGGCAGTAATATCGCGGGGACCTGTTGCGTATACACCTTCAGCAGCTGCAGCAGCAACGTCGATGAAAGTCTGGGCTTTAACACCGTCATCAGAGATGAAGGGGATAGTGATTTTCTTTTTACGCATCTGAGATACGATTTTAGAAGCTTCAGGATGGTAACCACCGAAGATGAGTCCATCTGCGCCGGAAGCTTTCACTTTCTGTACAACCGCAGAGTAGTCAACTGCGCCGGGAGTTACACCTTCAAACAGGGCAACTTTAGCGGTACCGGACTCTTCAATGTACTTTTTAGCGAACTCAGCAAACCCTTTACCGTAGTCACCTTTGTCGTGAATTACAGCAATGTTTTTGAGGCCGAGTTTTTCCATAGCGAACTTGCTTGCGAGTGCTGCCTGAGCATCATCGGAAGCAATAGTTCTGAAAAAGTTAGGGTAGTCACCGCTCTGAGTCAGAGCAGGGTTGGTAGCGGAAGGAGACATGCAGACAAGATTTGATTCCTTGTAAATTGGAAGCGCTGCTTTGGTTGCACCGGAGCAAATGTGGCCCAGAACAACAGTCGCCTTATCAGAAACGAGCTTGAAAGCTGCATTGGTAGCAAATTCAGGTTTGCACTGATCATCCTGCATGGAAAGAACAACCTGAGCACCATTTACGCCGCCAGCATCGTTGATAGCTTTTACAACCAGCTTGGCTGCGTCAACTGTAGGAAGACCGTATGAAGCAAGGTCGCCACTGTGAGCACCGGGGACACCGAGAATAATTGTTTCGGCAGGTGCAGCTTTTTCAGCGGTTTCTTTCTTAGCGGGGGCCTCGTCCTTCTTCTCACCGCTGCAACCAATGAGACCTACGGTCAACATCAGAACAGCAGCAAGAGCCAGTAATGAACGTTTCATCATTACACTCCTTGACTGCGTTGATTTGTGGGCATATCGCCCGAGTTACCATATTCACCAGCGTAACAACTCGTAACCGAAGGTCGGCACAAGATGAAACGTGAATCACCCTATCATGTACAGGTAACTGTTGAAACCCATCAGTTACCATTAATTTAATCTTCCCAACGCATTTTCTGTCCTAATCCGGCAAGACGAACAAAACATGCATTATGGTAGGTAAATCAAATTATTAAAATATTGATTAGCCAAAATTAAGCAAACTTGTCAATGTTTAGCGACTATTTACGAATAACGTAAGGCAATTTCACCTTCTCGTAAAAAATTAATCTCCAAAACAAACTTTTTTGTAACAAAAAACGGCTAAAATTCGTAAGCGAACACTCACTACTCAACAATCTTTGATGAGTCAAAGGAAAAGTGATCAGTGTAAAAACCATATCGATCAAACGTTATTCCAAGTAAAAAAAGGGAGTCCGCATCAATGCGAACTCCCTTATATCTCTATTATTGTTCAGGGTGAGGATCTTTTTTAAGTTCTTCCTCAGCCCTTTTTTTCATATCTGCCGGGGCATCAGGATTAGCGATGATTTTCTTAAAATGCTCATCAGCCACCTCATGCTTATGCAGGTAATATTTTTTGATAATCCCCGTGTTGAACTGAGCCATGGAGTCTCCCGGTTCAAATTCGAGAATTTTATCAAATGAGTTTGAGGCCTTTTCAAACTGCTCAGCCTGATAATAACACATACCAAGCCCCATCAAGGCCTGAACATTCTTTGGTTCTTTGGAAACGACCTTTTCAAAAAATGTCTGGGCACGATCATATGCACGAATCATCATGAAAGAGTTAGCGAGATCAAGCTGGATTTCCATATTATCAGGCTCTTTGCCCATTTTTTCCATAAGATCACGCACATGCTGCATGGCCTCTTCACTCATGCCCCCCCCCATGCCTCCGGGCATTCCTCCTGAAGCACTCTGACCACCTTCCTGCTGGAATTCAACCTTATTACCAGGATGGTTCATACGGTAAGTCAGCGAAGCAATAAAAATGACCACAAGTGACATGCCAAGCAGCCAAATAACAGCCTTCTGCCCACCGGAAAGGGAAAAACCGGTATTATTTGTCATTTTCGAGTAGCTCCATCTGCCTGATACGGCGTTCCATGGATGCACCCTTAGATGCTACAAACGCCAGATATCCGGCAATCACAGCCCATACAGCGATATTTGCAATAAGCAGGTAAGTTTCACTGTTCATATATAGTTACTCCTGAATTTATTGATTTGATGCGCTATCGCGCTTTTTGATTAAAGATGATGCCTCCGGCGGCTTAAACCCTATCGCAAAATCGGGTTTTAAAATCCCGAAAACCTTCAATTGGATTCGCCGCAATAGCGAGACATTTCATGTTAAATCAAATTAATCGTTGTCCCAGACCATTCTGGCGTCCAGTTCGCCGGACAGTCTGATTTGACGGTATCTAACCGCAAGTAAAACAAGCCAGAACAGACCAAATGCGACCACGTTGACCAGTAAGGTCGTCAGCATTTCAGGTTCCATTCCACCACCCTTTGCACCGAGTACATTGGGATGCACACTTCTCCAGAGACGCGCCGAATAAAAAACGAGAGGGACATCAACAAAGGCGACGACTCCTAAAACTGCACAAACGAGCGATCTGCGCTCAGCTGACATAGGTGATGTACGCAGAACCAGATACGCTGCGTAAACAAACCACATAATAAGTGTGGTTGTCAGCCTCGGGTCCCAGGTCCACCAGACATTCCATGCAGCCCGTCCCCACAGGGAACCGGTAATAAGAGCAAGACCACTGAAAACGACTCCGATCTCAGCAGCAGCTCCGGCTATGTAATCAAACTTGATATCTCTTTTAAGCAAATACGCCGCACTGAAGATGAAGACCACAAAAAAACTTATCATGGCCCAGGCCGCCATGGGCATATGAGTGTAGAATATTTTCTGCACTAGCCCCATAGTCATCTCGACGGGAGCGTACATCCAGATGAAATACTGACCAACACACAATGCAATGCCGGATATCAGTGCTGCAATTGCAAGATTCATTTAAATGCTCCGTAATAACAATATGGTTATCGGCTAACAGAAACTACTGCTCGCCGCTGTATACAAAAGGAAAAAGGATCAGGCCGGCGCCGCTGAAAAGAGCTGAAGCAGAAACAATAATTCCCATCCACGAACTCTCATCCATAATGGTGACACCGGAAAAGACCGAAGTCATCAGCTGAATTGCTCCAAGCAGGATAGGCAGCAACAGAGGGAAAAGGATCACAGATAAAAGTGATTCTCTCGCAGCCTGACCTTGAGATATTGCACCTAAAAGTGCCCCAAGAGCCACAAGCCCCCAATCCGCAGCAATAAGAGTAACAGCGAAAACAGCTATAGACCCTTTCATATCCTGCCCTAAAAAGACAATCGTTGCCGGAAGAAAAACCAGCTGTGAACACAGCAGAAGTATTAATCCGGCCAGACCTTTTCCGAACCAGACAGCATGAAGCGGAACTGGTGATGACAACAGTCCGAGTCTTGCTTCGTTTGATTCTTCCATTGAAAACAAAGTATTAAAAACCAGCACCAGTCCAAAGGATGACGCCAGCCAGAAGATAGCAGAAGCTGCCTGCGGTTCAACCAACTGCCCGGCCGGACGAGAAAGGCTGAATACAAAGATCAACAGTAATCCCAAAAGGACTGCCTGTGTTAACCCCTGTCCTCCGACCATTGAAAGACGCAAGTCCTTAGAGGCAATGGTTAATCCTCGTTTAAGCATTTTCCCCTCCCAGCACAGATTCAGGCTCGAAGTCAGCCGCCTCTCCAAGATAAGCCATCTTACGACCGGCAAGTCCTAAGACACGGTCAGCAAGAGCTGCATCATGGTTCACATCGTGGCTGATCCAGACAATAGCCGTTCCCTTATCGCGCATGGAAACGACTTCCTCGCGCAGCAGATTAAGAGAAGCCTGATCAAGTCCTGTTCCCGGTTCGTCAAGAAAAAGCAGATCCGGATTTACCAAAAAAACCCGGGCAAGATTGAGACGCTGAGCCATACCTCTTGAGTATGCTCCAGCCTCCTCCTCAGCCGCCCTTTCAAGTCCGACCCTTTTAAGCAGGGCCATAAGTTCATCACGGGATGGAGAAAGACCGTACATGGAAGCCCAGAATGAAAGATTAGCAAGTCCGCTAAGACGCGGATAAATAAAGGTAGAATGTCCAAGATATGCAGTCTTTTCCGGTTCAGTCAAAATCTCAGCCGATCCTGCAGACGGTCTGGAAAGACCGGACATGATCTTGAGCAGAGTTGTTTTTCCTGCACCGTTACGCCCCACAACGAGAAGAATTTCCCCGCGCAGCACATCACAACTGACGTTCTTGAAAATCAACCGTGTTCCGAAAAACTTGGCTGCATCGCGTACCTTAAGAGCTATATTTTCATTCATTTCCACGATGGTCCGCCTAGCTTAAACGGGGCTTTCTGAAAGCAGCAAAACCGAAGAGACACATCAAAGTTCCACCTATCCACATCCAGTTGATCAATGGATTGATGCTCATCTTAAGAGTCGCGCTACCTTCTTGGTCGACACTCAGCAAAGTGGCATAAATTTCACTACCCAGACTGGGAATAACGGAAACTTCTGCAAAAGGCTGCTGAAAGTTACGATAAAGTCTGCGTTCAGGACTAAGGAGTCCTACAGGCTTTCCATTTTCAGTAACATCAATAATGGCTGCAATTTTCGCCATTTCAGGTGTCTGACCTTCAACCATCTTTTTAAAAGTCATTGTATATGAACCAAGCTGGACACTTTCGCCCTGCTTTACAACAAATTCCTGCTCAACCTTATTGGGGCCGGACCATGCTACACCGAGGAACATAAGAGCTACACCGAAATGAAGTCCGTACACACCAATGGTGGAAGTCACTCTGCGCATCTGGGGCATAAAAATAAACAGCCCGATGATACCCACAAGGGAAGCAATAGAAGCAGCACTTGTAATCAAAGCCAGCGGGTTATGCAGTCCACATACGTAACTGATAATTCCACCGCCCACAAAAGCACCGCCGGTAAGCATAAGTCCCCGTTTATCACGGACGCCTTCTTTCCAGTCAAACCACGGACATACCGTAAAGATAAGAATCAAAAGGCTGAACAGAGGCAGACAGACACGGTTATAAAACTTAGCATCAAGCCCGACTGGGTTTGCACTCCAGGTCTTACTGATTACAGGCCACATGGTTCCCAGTCCGACGACCAGTCCAAGACCGAGGAAGGCCCACGCAGCAATAACAAGAAGTCCCTGCCTGCTGTTGAGACTTGAAAGTGTCTTGCCTTCAACTTTCGGTCCAGCAAGAAGGACAAGACCTATCAAAGCAAGATTAGAAAGCATGAAAAGCAGCAGTGGCAGCCCAACTCCGTTTTCGCCATAAGCGTGAAGGGACTGAACAACACCACTACGAACAAGATATGTAGCAAAAATGCAGAGCAGCAAAGTAAGTGCCATCAAAAAGACATTTGTACGCTGCAAAGCGTTTCTTTTAATCTGAATTATAGCTGTATGCATGAAAGCAGAAGCGCTAAGCCACGGGATGAGGGAAGCATTCTCCACAGGGTCCCATGCCCAGTAACCACCCCAGCCGAGTTCCATGTATGACCACCAGCAACCAAGTACAATCCCTGCGGTAAGAAAAATCCAAGACAGGATATTCCAGTTACGACAAAAGGATACCCACGATTTAAGTTCACCTGAGATGAACGCAGCCAGAGCCAGTGCAGCAGGGCTTGTAAAACCTGCATAGCCTAAGAATAGCAGCGGCGGATGAAAAATCATCCCCGGGTTACGCAGCAACGGGTTGAGACCGCGACCGTCTGCGGGGGTGGGAACCAACTCCATAAACGGATTGGACCAGCATGTAAGCAGGAGCAGAAAAAAAGCCTGAATAATCATATAAAAAAGCCAGTAATACAGACGTGTTTTTTCAGAGAATTCCTTGAAAAGCTGAAGTCTTGAAAAGATAACGCCCATAATGGCAATGGAAAGCATCCAGAAAAGCAGTGAGCCGTCAGCCCCTGCCCAGAAAGCAGTTAATGTATAAAAAATGGGGAGTGTATTATCCACATACTCGTATACATATTTGAATGAATAATTACGATTCACCAGTGCAATAGTCATAATGATACTGGCCAGTGAAACAAATCCGGCGACCCCGATATTAGCCCTGTCAATCAGAGCCAGTACGTTGCGCTTGCCGGTTACTAACGAAAGGCATGCATAAGCCCCTGCCCCGAGCGCCGCAAGAAGAGCGATCAGAAGCATCAAATTGGCAAAAAGCTGCATATTATATATACTCCATTAATGGATATAATCTATTAAAATAACAGAAAAACCGTCACCTCATAAATGGGCTGACAGCTTTTCCAGAATAAAGGATTAACCTTCCCGGTTATCCTTTTCGTATTTAGACGGACATTTGGTAATAAGCGATGTCGCTTTGAACTCTCGGTTGCCATTTACAAAAGCTCCTTCCACGATAACTTCAGCCCCTTCCTTAAATGTATCAGGAACAGCACCGCTGTAATTGACACGGATAGTCTGAACGCCTTCTTTTTGATCTGAAAGATCAAAGGCAACACCCAGTCCACCTGCTTTAGGCTGAATATTTTGTGGAGCAACTTTACCGAAGAGCCTAGCTTGTCCAAGCTCACTCTCTTCCATGGCAAGAGCCTCAGATACATTGAGAAAATACACGCTGTCCTGAGATATTCCTGAATATATCAGATATCCCAATCCACCGAGAAAAAGGATCAAGGCGGCGATATAGACGCCTTTTCCGCCTTTTTTAGCCATTCTCGTTCTCCGTTCTATTTCGAAACGTCAGCCGTTTCTTCGTCCGTACTGACGACAAGTTCTTTTCTTCTCCTGCGGGCGAGTTCTCGCATATCGACAACCTCATCGGTTTCGTCAACGATCTCGCTGCCGAGGATTTCTTCCATTACATCTTCAAGGGTGACAACTCCGGACATTCCTCCGTACTCGTCAAGCACCACAAAAAGATGCATACGACTTTCAAGGAATTTAACCAGCAGCTTATCCAAGGTGATATTTTCCAGCACAAAACGCACTGGTTTCATCAACTCAGAAAGCTGCACATCATCATGGTCGTCTGCAAGCGCTTCAAAAACAGAACGCCTGTAAATCACCCCGACAATGTCTTCGGGATCATCACCTTCATAAACCGGAATACGGCTGTGAGGCCATGCGCTGTACTTGGCATGAGCCTCGGCTACGGTCATGTCTGCCTGGAGGGAAAAGACAACAGTCCGGGGGGTCATAATTTGCTCAACAATCTTGTCGTCCAACGACAGGATGTTGGCAATTGAGAGGGCTTCATAAGGTTTAATCGCCCCGCTCCTTCTTGTCAGACTTACCATAGCTCGTATATCATCTTCCGTTGCCTGAGGGCCGTCTTCTCCTTTCTTGCTCACAAGTCTGGACAAAAAGCCACATACCCAGATAACGGGAAGAAATATCCAAATAAGAATCTCAAGGGGACGGGCAAGCACCCTTCCCAATGGTTCGCAATAAACAATGCCGATTGTTTTCGGCAAAATTTCAGACAATACAAGTATAATTATAGTGAACCCAAGTGTAAACCACGGCAGAGTCTCAGCTCCGTAAACAGTGGCCCACGCGGCACCGGCAAAAGCGGCTCCGGCAGTATGGGCAACAGTGTTAAGAGTCAGAATTGCAGTGATCGGGCGGTCCACGTTCGAACGCATTTTATGCAGAATAGCCCCGGACTTATGCCCTTCCCGGCGGAGTGTTTCGATCTTACTCCAGGGAAAAGAATAAAAGACAGCTTCACTTACTGAACAGTAGGCTGAGATAAAAGTGGCTACACTGACGGCGATTATTAATTCCAGCATTAATTTTTTTGTTAAAGTTAAGGATAGCGCCAACTGGCACTGATTTGATAATAGCATCAATATCAGAAGGCAGATAGTGGCGCAATAGAAATAGGGGGCAGTCCCCCGATTCCCTACAGGTTTGGTTCAAAATAAATCTTAAAGAGAATTTATGCAAGAGATCAAACAGTTACACTGTAAAAAATAATTACTCTCAATAATAAAGCAAGTAAATGCCTGTTAACTAATTTTTCCATTGACTCTTTACCCTCTCTAATTAGAATATGCGCGCCATGCCAGATCAGAACAAACACAAAGTAATATTCAGACTCAGCGCACTGGGTGACGTTGTGCTCACTACCGGAGTAATCCAGTACTGGGCTGACAAACTTGGTTATACTTTCACAGTCATCACCAAAAAAGCTAACACTCCCGTCTTGGAGAATAACCCTCACATCAAAGCCATTATAGGACTTGATGATGAGGATCTCGGGGATTTTGCGTGGTTCAAAAAATCAGGCAAGATTGCGAATGAATACACTGGCTGCGAATTAATTGATCTGCACGCAACTCTACGCTCCCTGATTCTTTCCAAACGCTGGAAGGGTAAAATATCTCGCTACAAAAAATTCTCCCTCGAACGCAGGCTGTTTAAACTCACCCGCTCCGCTAAGCTGGAAAAAAACTTGGAAAGCAGACGGGTAACAGAGCGTTATGCATCTGCCTTAGATGAAGAGATCCCCTCTGCAAGCGAACTTCTGCCCCGCATATATTTAACAGACGAAGAAGAAACACTTGCTACGTCTCTCCTCAATGAACATGATCTTATAGACAATTTTGTTGCCTTGCACCCATATGCAACTCACCCTGACAAGGCATGGCCCCGCGATCATTGGCTGCGACTTATCCATCTTCTGGATGAACACAGTATCAAGTGGGTAGTCATAGGAAAGGATGAAAATGTTTTCGAAGCGCAGGAACAGGAATGTAACTTCACGAACCAATTGCAACTGCGTGAAACATGTGCACTTCTGAGCAGGGCAAAATTACTCATAACCGGAGATTCCGGTCCTATGCATCTTGCTGCAGCAGTTGGCACACCGGTAATAACAATGTTCGGCCCCACTTCCAAAGCATGGGGGTTCTACCCCGCCGGCCCGAAAGATATAATATTGGAATCAGATATGGATTGCCGCCCTTGCTCCCTGCACGGAAAAAGTAATTGCAAAAAAGACAGGGAATGTTTGAGAAAAATAAAACCGGAAGATGTTCTGAAAAATATCCTTGAGCTCAGCTAAAACCAATATTTTTTAATTTCATCAGAATGAATCAAAAGACTTTGCGCAACAGCACTTGGAACATACTGTGAAACATCTCCACCGGCTTTCCAGACATCGCGGACCAAAGTAGAGCTGATTATAAAATCAAGATCAGTTATTATGTAAATCAACTTTCCGTCCACAACTTTACAGACGTTATCCCCATTATGCTCAAGCCCATGAAATAATCTTTTAAAGTCTGAAAGCATTTCGCCATGATCAACCTTATACCTGCTGACAGCAATAATATTTGCTAATTCAGGTATACGCCGCCAATCTTTCCACTGGTCAAAAGTCTCAAATGAATCCTGACCCAGAATAAAAAAAAGTTCATCATCCGGGTAACGCCGCGCAGCTTCACGCAAAGTGTCAATAGTATAAGTCGGACCGGAAGCATTCATGTCAATATCACTGGCTTCAAGCCCGTGCTCGCCCATGACAGAGGCCTGAACAAGCTCATACCGAAGCTGTTCAGGAAGCATATTTCCTTGTTTTTTATGGTAAGGATTACCTGCAGGAATCAGCAATATTTTATCAAGGTCGAACCGTTGCAGAACTTCCTTAGCCACATCAATATGAGTGGTATGGACCGGATTAAAGCTACCGCCAAACAAACCTATTTTCATATAAGAGGATTAACCGATTGCGGACCAAAGCCCGATAAAATTTTAAAAGAGATCTGAAAAAGAGAAACTCTTGAAAAAGTTTCCCTTTCCCAGACAAATAAATTTAATTGCGAATCTGCCAGTCACCGAGCAACACGAACTTAGTTGAAGTCAACTCAGTTGCACCCATTGGTCCGTATGAATGAAGCTTTGAGGTAGAAATACCGATCTCTGCTCCGAGTCCAAGCTGACCTCCATCATTAAAACGGGTGGAAGCATTAACCCCGACCATTGAAGCATCAACCTCACGCACAAAACGCATGGCCCGACCATGATCCCTGGTCAGAATAACTTCACTGTGATTGGAACCGTAGCGAGCGATGTGATCCTGAGCCTCATTCTGACCGCACACAACTTTTACAGCAAGAACAAGGTCAAGGTACTCCTGCCCCCAATCGTCAAAATCGGCAGCCACAGCCTTGGAACCCAGCAAAGGCATAGCACGGGGACACCCTTTCATTGTCACGCCGCAGGCGCCAAGCAATGTTCCAAGTGAAGGCAAAAAGTCTTTGGCAATATCTTCATGGACGAGAAGGCATTCCAGAGCATTACATACACCAGGTTTCTGAGTCTTAGCATTTTTGACGATATCCATAGACTTTGGAATGTCCGCATTCTTATCAACATAGATATGACATACACCCTTATAGTGCTTCAGCACGGGCATTGTTGCCTGCTTCACAACCGCGCGAATCAATCCTTCTCCGCCGCGCGGAATGACAACATCAATATATTCATCAAGCTTAAGAAGTTCACTTACAGCTTCACGATCAGTAACATCGACAACCTGCACGGCATCACCGGGAAGCCCCGCTTTTTCAAGAGCCTTCTGCAGCAAGGAAGCGAGTGCAAGATTTGAATGAATTGCTTCAGATCCCCCACGCAAAATAACTGAGTTACCAGCTTTAAGACAAAGCACAGCAGCATCCACAGTCACATTAGGACGAGATTCAAAAATCATCATGATCACACCAAGAGGAATTCGCATTTTCCCAACCATCATACCGTTGGGACGTCTTTGCATATTCTCAATTCCGCCTACAGGATCAGTTTGGCCGGCAACTTCGTTACATCCTTGGATCATATATTCGAGAACGGACGGTGTGATTTCAAGTCGCTGCAGGCGAGCCTGATCAAGTCCGCGCTCTCTGGCTGCATCAAGATCCTTACGGTTCTCTGCGAAAATGTATTCCTTTTCCTGCTCCAGCAGGTTTGCCAACTCAAGAATAGCTTCATCTTTTGCTGTGCCTTGCGCACAGGACACTTTGCGTGAAGCTTCTTTAGCTTTTACCGCCACGCTTTTCATTGCTTCTGAAAGACTCATTTTTTACCTCAAATCATAATTATATTAACTGAAATATCAATTTTTCCGTTGTTTGATATAAATTGGCTACTAAGGATATTGCAAAAAAGTCAACTACCATTTACCTATGTAACTCGGCAAGTGACGGTTTTGTTGAAAAATATATAAATTAATTTTTTCTTTTTTTGTAATCTTTTTCAGCCACTTTAGCATTTATCCAAACTTTACAGTATCTTATTTTTAACTTTCAGTTTTGACCTTTTTGTCAGACTGCTTTATAAAGCGCACTTCAACTTTGTGCAAAATATGCATCAATTTCTATGGAGGCTTTCCTTTAAATGGAAGAAAACAACAATAGTACTCAGGACATTCTCAATCAAGTTCACGAATCCACTCCCGACAGCATCCACCCCCTTCTCGATTATCTTCTCAAGAACGGTAAGGTGATTGTAGCCGGGATTGCGGCAATAATTATTATTGCTGCCGGATTTTCCGGAATAAAATACATGAACCAGCAGAAGCAGCTCAAGGCTCAGAGTGAACTTGGCGCTATTCTCATTAAATACAGCGGAACAAAACAGGCTGACGCCCTTGCTGCATTTGAAAAGGATGCTCCAGTTGAGATGAAGCCAGCCGTACAGCTTGCTCTCGCTAAAGCACTTATGGATTCTTCTGAATACGCTAAAGCAGAAAGCGTATGGACAGATATTGCCAAAGACA
>JMSU01000267.1_pt1 | contig 16509 bp, 16 predicted proteins | sample 179011 | NCBI WGS metagenome assembly JMSU01 (sample SAMN02769580, study PRJNA246767) | bioreactor metagenome | isolation source: Culture-1 Bioreactor ArsB derived from microbial biomass from the upper 2 cm... | place: Germany: Bremen | collected day 87 after inoculation
TTATGCTAGAAAGTTTGGACTAGATGAGAAAACTGGAATTGAAATAGGCGAATCGATGCCCTATGAGGGTGGTGTTCCCAATCCTGAAAAAAAGGCAAGAAATATCAAGTATTTGCTTAAAAGAAAACTAGAAGCAATTTCTAATGATTATTTTGAGGATAAGATACTTAATGATGAAGATAAATTGAGTAGTGTCATATCTGAAATTGTTAATTGGGGAGATGAATCCCCTACAAAAAGTGAAATTGTAAGGCGTTTAAAGACAATTGAAGTGAGAGAAGAAAAAATTGATGAATTAGCAGATTTGGTAAAATATAGTTATTTTAACCAGATGGCATTTAAAGAAGGCGATGCCTTCAATTTAGCTATTGGACAGGGTGAGCATGCATATACTCCGATTCAGATGGCAAGATATATATCGGCCATTGCAAATGGGGGCTATCTAAATGATTTGAGATTGACAAAGAAAGTTGGAGAGGAAGTTGTTAAGGGAAAAAATACTGAAAAAATAATACTAAAGGATGACAATAATTTAAATCATATAAAGAAAGGTATGCTGCAGGTAACTCAGGGATCTAAAGGTACGGCTAGGAAGGTTTTTAAGGAATTTCCAATTAAGGTAGCTGCCAAGACAGGAACTGCCCAGCGATTTGGGAAAATACCTCCAGAGAGCGAAGTAGATTATTTAAAGAAGCATTTAAGTGATATTGCTCCAGGTGTATCCTTTGAAAGTATAGACTCAATGTCATCGGAAATTTTAAGTCAAAGAAAAGAAGAATTATCTAAATTACAGGAAGAATTGGAAAAGATTCAAGAGAAGTTGACTGCTTTGGAGCAAGCAAATTCTGGTAAGTCGAATGGAAATAGTGAGGAAGCACAGAAAAAGATAGATGAGGTTAGGGCTCAAAGAGATAGAGCTAAGAAGAAAATAATAAGTAGATTGACTAAGGGTTATCTAGATAAAGGTACAAGAATGAGGGAAGCAATTAAGAGGATAACAAAAAACACAGTTACCGATGAGCATATAGACAGATTTAAAGAGGATTATGATAACTTTGCTTGGTTTGTTTCCTTTGCACCCTATGATGAACCAGAGATTGCAGTTGTGACCCTTTTATTCCAGGGAGGGCACGGAGGATACGGTGCTCCTATTGCAAGAGAAATATTTGCGGAGTATTTTGAATTGGAATTGCCAGTTGAAGATGAGGTTGAAATTACAAATAATTAGATAAATCTGGATGAAAAATATCATCAAAGAAAAATCCAAATATTAACACTGTCTAATAAAGGCCGGAAATGCTGAGGAATATTAGTACCTCAGCATTATTTATAATAATTTTACTTATTAAAAGAAGGAAAATAACATCCATTGAAGAAATATTAATATAACCCGGATTATTCATAGAAAATTTAAAACTCTGCTGCGTCCTTTTGATTCTAAGATCTCCATCAAATTCTCAACGTACCGTATGGGTAGGCTTTCGAACTTGATGACAGCCTTAGAATTCAAAACTACTTGCACCCTTTCAAACTTTCTATAAATAATCCGGGTATAACTAAACTTTTTTGTATTTTAACTTATATATTGGGATTCCTTAGTGTAAGAACCAAAGAATCTAGTTAGCCTATAGCTACATGCAGAGTTGTAAGTGTAAAGGTTTTTACTGTCAGACTTTGTATATCGTTATAAATATGGAGGTAGCTTTTAAATGACTCTGAACAATAATATAGAATTTAAAGGAACAAAGGATGGTTTAATCATATATCTTAATGAATCCTGTGAGTATGAAAAGTTAAAGAAACAATTAATTGAAAGGCTAGAACATACAAAGAATTTTTTTGTAGGAGCTAAAATAGCCGGATTTGAAGGTAGAGAACTAAGCAATAATGAAGAAAGCGAAATAATAGACTTAATCAACAATAGATTTGGAATGATTATGGTAGAGAAATCGGAAGTGTGCTCAAAACAAGAAGAAGTTTTTACGGGATTAGAAGAAGGAATAACTAAATTTATTAAAGCAACAGTTCGTTCTGGAAGAAAAATTAAATTTGAGGGTAATGTAGTCGTTATAGGGGACATTAATCCTGGAGCTGAAGTTGTTGCCTATGGAAATATAGTTGTAATGGGGGCTTTGAGAGGTATAGCACATGCTGGTGCAAATGGCAATAATGAAGCCATGGTTTCAGCTTTTAAGCTTCAACCGACACAACTTAGAATAGGAAGCTTTATAGCAAGGGCTCCCGACAATAGTTCGTATAATCCTAAATATCCCGAGATAGCTTTTATTAGGGATGAAATGATTCAAATTGAGCCATACCTGACAAAAAATAGATAATTTTATAGGAGGGAATTGCTATGGGAGAAGTTATTGTTATTACATCCGGAAAAGGCGGAGTTGGTAAAACAACTACTACTGCAAATATAGGAGCAAGTCTTGCAATATTAGGAAAGAAAGTAGTTGTTTTAGATGCAGACATTGGATTAAGAAACTTAGATGTTGTATTGGGTCTCGAAAATAGAATAGTTTATGACCTAGTTGATGTGGTTGAGGGTGTTTGTAGACTAAAGCAGGGACTAATAAAAGATAAAAGATTTGATGGACTTCATTTATTACCTGCAGCACAAACAAAGGATAAGGATGCTGTTTCTCCGAAACAAATGCAGGACTTATGCAATGAGCTTAAAGAAAATTTTGATTATGTCTTAGTGGATTGTCCCGCTGGTATTGAACAAGGCTTCAAGAATGCAATCGCAGGAGCTGATAGAGCTGTTGTTGTTACGACTCCAGAAATATCTGCTGTGAGGGATGCGGATAGAATTATTGGGCTTTTAGAAGCTGCTGAACTAAATGATCCAGTGCTTGTAGTAAATAGGATAAGAATTGAAATGGTTAAAAAGGGAGATATGATGAACATCGAGGATATGACAGATATTTTAGCTATAGATTTATTGGGAATAGTACCAGACGATGAATATATTGTCATCTCGACAAATAAAGGAGAGCCTGCAGCAAAGGATGAAAAATCCATGGCTGGACAAGCCTTTAGAAACATTGCTAGAAGAATAGTTGGGGAAGAGGTTCCATTTTTAGATTTAGATATACAAGAGGGTTTCATGATTAGATTAGCTAAATTATTTGGACTAAATAAGTAGGGGGGAAACCAATGCTAGACGTTTTTAAGTTTTTTGGTAAATCTGAAGGGACAAGTAAAGAGGTTGCGAAGGACAGGCTAAAGCTAGTTTTGGTTCATGATAGAACTAACTGTTCTGCCAATTTCTTAGAAATGGTTAAAGGTGACTTATTAAATGTGATTTCAGATTATATGGAAATTGATGAAGATGGACTAGATATTAGAATTACTAAAACAAAGAGAACCGATGACAAAGTTATGCCTGCACTAGTAGCAAATATTCCAATAAAAAAGATGAAAAATAGATAAATTATACGTTTTGTTTTGAAGCCCAGTGTTAAAAGGGCTTTTTTTATTGCAGGTCATTTCTCGAAGAGAAATCTGACCAAAACGAAGGGACTCGATGTCCATGAGTTTTTATTGTAGGTCATTTCTCGAAGAGAAATCTAAGTATAAACGAAAGAGATCCATATTTCCTAACTTTTATTGTATGAATTTATACCTAATAGTTTTTGACCTAGATTATTCATAGAAAGTTTGAAAAAGTGCAAGTAGTTTTGTTTCTAAGGCGTTTATCGATTTTGAAGGCATACTAGAGCAGTATGTCGAAAAAACTATGAATGCCTTAGAAGCAAAAGGACGCAGCAGGTTATTGAATTTTCTATGAATAATCTGGGCTATAATAAAGTTGAGAAGGAGAACAATTTTATGTTATAATTCTTTAAGGTAAAATATTTAACCTTATGAGGTGTTTTATGTTTGACAGAAGACTATTAAAAAATATTGATTTCGGACTAATTGCCATAGTATTATTAATATTCATGATCGGAGTAATAATAATTACTAGTGCGACAAATGTCATAGATTTAACTAAGGATACGTCATTTAAGGAAGCTATGGATGATATACTGAATAATGGAATAAAGAGACAGCCTAAAGTCCAAATAATTGCCTTTGTGATTGGTATTTTAGCTATATTAGGGCTATTGTGTGTTGACTATAATTCATTTGGTGAAGCATATAAAATTATGTATGTGGTTTCAATAGTATTATTATTACTGGTTTATGTTCCAGGTCTTGCTATTGACCCCAGTTTGAGAGGGGGAGCGAGAAGTTGGATAGATTTAGGACTAACAGACTTACAAACCTCAGAAATTGCTAAGCTTGGATTTATATTATCCTTTGCTAAATATGTTGAGAATAGATATGAAGATCTTAATACTGTTAAGGATTTGATTGGACCATTAGTTTTTATTGCGCCTTTTGTAGTATTACTTTTAAAGCAGCCAGACTTAGGTTCCGCCCTAGTATTTATTATAATTGCTTTTGGGATGTTGTTTGTAGCGGGTATCAACATGAAGATTGTAGTATATGGTGGATTAATCGGTATTTCATCGATGCCCCTGATTTATAATTTTTTAAAGGATCATCAGAAAAAAAGAATAGATGCCTTTCTAAACCCCTCTGATGCGTCACTAAATTTTCACGTGAACAAGTCAAAAACTGCTATTGGATCAGGAATGGTGTATGGAAAAGGGATATTCAAAGGAACTTATCATAGAGGAGACTTCTTACCGGTGCAGGAAACTGACTTTATTTATGCCGTTTTAGGTGAAGAACTAGGTCTTATTGGCTGTTCCGCAATATTACTTCTATATTTTCTGTTTCTTTATAAAATGGTCATTATAGCTAAAAATGCCAAGGATATTTACGGCATGTTAGTTGTTACAGGGGTTACATTTATGTTTGCTTTTCAAGTAATAGAGAATATTGGTATGACTATAGGAATTATGCCTGTTACAGGAGTTACACTTCCATTTTTGAGCTATGGTGGAAGTTCCATTATAACTAGTATGATTGCCTTGGGGCTGGTCATAAATGTTTCAATGAGAAATAAGAAGATAAAATTTTAGAAAGATTCCTTTAACTCGAATTATTCATGGAAAGTCTGAAAGGACAGCACGGTTTTGAATTTTCTATGAATAACCAGGGTTTAAGGGATCTTTTTTCGTAGTGAAATCTCACCAAGACGAAGGGGTTCAATGCTTCTGAGTTTTTATCGAACTTTTGTCCATTTCATAGTAATAAATATTCCTTCTTAAAAATATATTATAGATAAATAACATTAGGCGTTCTATATAGAGATTCCAGTAAAAACTATTAAATTAGACACATCCAAAACTTGCAGAAGCACTAAGTATTTGGATATGTATAATTTAAGTTTTACTAGAACCCATCTATACTAAGTTGTTTTAAATATATAAACATAAGGAGGTCACTATGGATAAGTCCTATAGAAGAAATGCAGTAAATAGGTACAAGAAAAACAATTATAAATATAAGCAATATAGACAAGGAACAGGAAATAGAAAACCTACTAGTTTTGTTACAAAGCTGTTGGCTCAGATTTTAATATCAATAATAATTGTATTATTGATTATCATGCTAAAAAGTATCAACACTCCTCTTACAAATGAGACATCTTTGTTCTTAAGAAAGGTTATGTATGCAGAATTTAATTATAGAGAAAGTATTGACAAAACAAAAGAGTATGCCTCAAAGATAAGGGATTATTCAATCAAGACTGTTCCAATATTTAATAAGTTGGGAAAAGATTTAAACTTATCTAGACCTGTGGAGGGAATAATAATATCATCCTATGGGGAAAAATATGACCCTGTTACAAATAATCAAACATTTCAAAGAGGTATAGATATAAAAGCCACAGAACTGAGAATTGTTAAATCTATAAAGGATGGGGTAATTGAAAAAGTTGGTGAAAGCGATTCACTAGGAAAGTTTGTCAAAATATCCCATGGAGAAGGCACTTTTTCCCTATATAGCAATTTGGAAAAGACCTTTGTCAAAGAGAACGAAAGAATTATTAGAGGGCAAAGAATCGGAGAAATAGGTGAACTTCAGAATTCATATTTACATTTTGAATTGTGGATTAATGATGATGTTGTTGATCCTGAACTACATATAGATTATAGTATAACAGGTATTTAATGATGATATACTCTTGTTGTGATAGCGGTTTACGAAAAAACGGTTAAATCCAGGTGTAAGAATAAAAAATAAATTGCATATCGTATTTCTTTATGTACAAAAAGCATGTATAATATACAATAATGCAATACTAATGATGATGATATTATTTCAAGGAGGAACATTAATGAATGAACGAATAGAAGAAATACTTTATAAAGTAGAAAAACCCAGTAGATACATAGGAGGAGAAATAAACAGTTATAAAAAAGAGATAACTGAAAACTTGATAAGATTTGGTTTTGCCTTTCCAGATACATATGAAGTTGGTATGTCTCACCTAGGTATGCACATAATTTATAATTTGCTTAATGAGGTAGACGATGTTTACTGTGAAAGAATATTTGCTCCTTGGGTTGATATGGAAGAGGTGCTAAGAGAAGAAGATATTCCATTATTTACTCTAGAAACCCGCAGTCCCATGAATGACCTAGATATTATAGGTTTTACTCTTCAATATGAGCTTAGTTATAGTAATATTTTAAACATGTTAAATCTAGGGAAAATTCCACTAAGAAGTTCGGAGCGAGATGAATCTCATCCAATAATTATTGCTGGTGGTCCATGTTCATATAATCCAGAGCCTTTAGCTGAAATTGTAGATATTGTTACGCTTGGTGAAAGTGAAGAGTCACTAATTGAAGTTTTAGATATTTATAGGGAAATTAAGAGTCAAGGATTTAAAAGAGATAAATTCTTAGAGGCAGTAAGTAAGATAGAGGGCATATACGTCCCAAGCTTCTATGAGGTTGGTTATAAGGACGATGGTACTATTGAAGAAGTTAAGCCAAAGAAAGAAGAATATCCTGTTAAGTTAAAGAAAAGGATTATTAAAGACCTTAATGATGCCTTTTATCCTGAAAAAGTAATTGTACCATTTACTGATATTGTACATAATAGAGCAATGATTGAGATATTTAGAGGGTGTACAAGGGGCTGTAGATTTTGTCAGGCCGGAATGATATACAGACCTATAAGGGAAAGAAAGTCCGATAAGGCGTTAGAATTAGTAGATAAGCTATTAAAGAATACGGGTTTTGAAGAAATCTCTATTTCATCATTAAGTACAAGTGATTACTCAGAATTAAATGAATTCGTTAGAGCGTTGATAGATAAGTATTTAAATAATAAAGTTGGAATATCAGTACCATCCTTAAGATTAGATTCTTTTTCTATTAAGCTTATTGAAGAAATTCAAAAAGTGAGAAAGACGGGTCTTACCTTTGCTCCTGAAGCTGGAACCCAGAGACTAAGAGATGTTATAAATAAAGGAGTAGTTGAAAAGGATTTGATAGATGCAGTGTCTAATGCTTTTGGACTTGGATGGAGCACTGTAAAACTTTATTTCATGATAGGCTTACCAACAGAGAATTATGAAGACCTTGATGGAATTGCTGACTTGGGTAGGAAGGTAGTTGATAGTTATTATGATGTTCCAAAAGAGAAAAGAAATAAGGGATTAAAGGTTACTGTTAGTACTTCATCTTTTGTGCCTAAACCATTTACTCCATTTCAATGGGAGCCCCAGGATGAGATTGATTCTTTAATAGAAAAACAAAACCATTTAAAGGGTAAATTAAGGCACAAAAATATTTCATATAATTATCATGATTCTAAGACAAGCTTCCTTGAAGGTGTATTCGCAAGGGGTGATAGAAGACTTGGTGAGGTACTTATAAGAGCATTTGAAAAGGGATGTAAATTTGATGGTTGGCAAGAGCATTTCATGTATGATAAGTGGATGGAAGCATTAAGCGAATGTGATCTTGATCCGGCCTTTTATGCAAACAGAAAAAGAAAATATGATGAAATATTGCCTTGGGATCATATAGATGTAGGGGTTTCTAAACAATATCTAATAAATGAAAATGAAAAGTCTAAGGAAGAGAAACTGACCAGTGACTGTAGAGATGGTTGTACAGGTTGCGGTATAAATAATGGTTTTATAGGTGGTGTTTGCTAATGTATAAGATGTTAGTTAAATTTACTAAACAAGACAGAATGAAATTTCTATCCCATTTGGAACTAATTAAATTAGTAGAAAGAGCCTTTAGAAGAGGTAGTGTACCATTAAAGTTCTCCCAGGGATTTAATCCACATCCTAAAATAGCTTTTGCTGCGCCACTAGCGGTAGGTGTTTCGAGTGAAGGAGAATATTTGACCGTTGAGCTTGACGAGAAGCTCGATGCTAAGGAGTTTGCAGATAATCTTAATAATGTGTTGCCAGAAGGTATAAAGTTCCTTAAAGCTAAATATATTGACAATAAGAGCAAATCTCTTATGAGTATTGTAGAAGATGCTACGTACATTATTAAGTGTCATTTGGAAAAAGATTATAGTTTAGAAGAAGTAAATGATTTAATCAAGGGATTCTTAAATCGTAATGAGATTTTACATGAAAAGCGAGGCAAAAGAGGCAATGTAAAAACAGTTGATATTAGGAATTCTATTAAGGAAATGAATGGATTATCATTAGACAACAATGATATTATTTTAAAAATGACTGTAGCGACTGGAAGTCAGGGAAATTTGAAGCCTGAGATCGCAATACATAAACTAGCACTTTTGGAGAATGTAGAAATTGAACCAGAAAGTATAAGGGTACATAGAATAGAAATTTTTTCATCAAAGGAAGATAAAAAACTAGTTCCAATTGATGCAATAATTTAAATTTTAGGGTGGGAAAGCAATGAATAAAATTATAATAGATTCTGGTTTCAGCCAAAGTCGCGTTGTATTATTAGAAGATGGAGAATTGGTTGAATACCATATTGAAAGTAAAAACTTAAAAAGACTGGTTGGGAATATATATAAGGGTAGAGTAAAAAATGTATTGCCTGGAATGCAGGCAGCCTTTGTGGATATAGGCCTCGAAAAAAATGCTTTTTTATATGTTAAAGATGCAATTCCCCAGGAAATATTAAATGATAGAAAAATATCCTCAAGGGATATCTCAATAAGAGATGTTGTGAAAAATGGACAAGAAATAATTGTTCAAGTTACTAAAGAGCCTATGGATAGTAAAGGTGCAAGGGTAACAACCCACCTTACATTTCCAGGAAGATATTTAGTATTAATGACGAATGTTGACTATATAGGATTATCACGAAGAATTGAAGATGAAAATGAAAGAAGCAGACTTAAAAAAGTGGCTGAAGAGATTAAACCTGATGGTTTAGGTTTAATAATAAGAACTGAAGCTGAGAATAAGGAAAAGGTTGATCTAGAAGAGGACATAAAATATCTTTTAAAACTTTGGCAAAAAATCGAGAAAGAAAAAAAACTAGGCTTTCCACCTAAAATTTTATATAAAGATCTAGACTTAATTCATAGGACCATAAGGGATTTGTTTACAGAGGATATAGGGGAGCTAACTATCAATGATAAGGAAAACTATAATACAATTATGGACTTCTTAGATTTGATCTCGCCTAGTCTTAAAGACAGAGTAAAATATTTTGATCCTGGAATTAATATTTTTAGTTACTACGGTATCGAGAAAATGATTAAGCAAGCTTTAAATAGCAAAGTCTGGCTTAAAAGTGGAGGCTATATTGTAATAGATAAGACTGAAGCCTTAACAATTATAGATGTAAATACCGGCAAATATGTTGGTGTTAATAATTTATCTGAAACTATTATTGATGTTAATAAGGAAGCAGTAAAAGAAATAGCAAAACAAATTAGACTCAGAGATATAGGCGGCATTATTATAATCGATTTTATTGATATGCTTAATAAGGAATCTGAACAGGAAATATTAGAGCTTTTGACAGATGAATTATCAAAGGACAGAGTTAGAACAAATGTGTTAGGCATGACGAGTCTGGGACTCGTTGAACTGACAAGAAAAAAAGTTCGAAATCGTATCAGTTCAATTCTTGAGAAAAAATGCCCATACTGTGATGGTCTTGGGATGATACTAACTCCAGAGACCGTTATAAGCAGTCTAGAAAATGAGCTTAAAAGAATTGCTTTGCATACTAATTCTGAAGCCGTAATAGTTGAGTTAAACGATGAGGTTAGAAAAGTGCTGTGTAACGATATGAAGGACTACCTAGCTGAATTAGAGACGGCATTAAAAATTAAAATATATATTAAGGGAAATAATAATGTACATGAAAATCACTATGAAATCACATATAAGGGTAGATTGAATAAAGTAGAGGATATTTTAAAGGACTAAATTGACTATAGATATAGATGTGTGATTGAGAAGTTTAGCTAACTCAAGTTTTTCAGTCACACATCTTAAAGCTCTTAATTAAATCCCTATAATTTTGTTGACATTATATTTGCGCTGTGATAACATGTATATGTTGTGGATATAGAGCCTATGCTTTATATTCGTTGTAGCCGCTCATATCGGGTTTAAAAACGTTAAGTTACCTAGATTTGGCGAGTCTGGATCGAGGAGGTGTAAGAATGTACGCAATTATAGAAACAGGTGGAAAGCAATATAGAGTTCAAGAAGGTGATACTCTATTCGTTGAAAAGCTTGAAGTAACTGCTGGTGATACTATCAATTTTGATAAAGTTTTAGTTGTTTCAAATGAAGGTAAATTATCAGTTGGAGCTCCCTTTGTTGAAGGTGCTAAAGTTGAGGCATCTGTAGTTGAGCAAGGTAAAGGACCTAAGGTTATTATCTTCAAATACAAAGCTAAAAAAGACTACAGAAAAAAGCAAGGTCACCGTCAACCATATACAAAAGTTAAGATTGAAAAAATCAATGCTTAAGGCTATTAAATATGATTAATATAACAATTAATAGAAATCATAAAAAAGATATAGTATCATTCAGCGTAGAAGGACATGCATATGCTGATGAAGTTGGAAGAGATATAGTCTGTGCAAGCATATCTATACTTACTCAGACAATTGTATTGGCTTTACATGATGTTGCTAACATAGATGTTACATATGAGATGAATGATGGGTTTCTCTATTGTGAAATTCCTGATAACATCGATGTTACTTGTAGAGAAAAGGCTAATATTATCTTTGATACTATGCTTACAGGAATTAAAGGTACGATGGAAATGTATTCCGATTATATAAAGCTTCAAGACGAGGAGGTGTGAAGCGATGTTATTCAAAATAAATCTTCAGTTGTTTGCGAGTAAAAAGGGAGTTGGTTCTTCCAAAAACGGTCGTGACAGTGAGTCTAAAAGATTAGGTGTTAAGAGAGCTGACGGTCAAGCAGTTCATGCAGGAAGCATCCTAGTTAGACAAAGAGGAACAAGAATTCACCCAGGTAACAACGTAGGAAAAGGTGGAGATGATACTCTTTTTGCTAAAGTAAACGGCGTTGTTAAGTTTGAAAGAAAGGGTAAAGCTAAGAAACAAGTTAGTGTATATCCTATAGATGAAGCAGCACAATAATTAGACTAAAAGCCCATACATAAGGTATGGGTTTTTTAATTTGCTTTCAGGTTTGTTGTGGAGAAAATCCCGCCAAAACCGAAGGGGTTCGATATGCCTGAGTTTTTATTTTATAACAAAGATATTTTAATGACGAATTACATAGCGAAAATAAGGGAAAACTAGATAACGAATTTGAAACTTAGGAATTTTTCATGACATATGGAGATTCAAGTAGAACTATTAATTTATACACATCAAAAACTCTTAGAACCATCGAGTATTTTGATATGTAGAGATTAAGTTCTGCTATATGAACTCTATATAGAAAGTTATAAACTTATTATTATTCTGTTTCTTTAGAATTTACAATATGGAACTTGGAACTACATAAAATTATTGGTATAATTGTTTTGAAAAAAATACTTATAGAGATTCAAGTAAAACTATTAATGTATACACAGCTGAAACTCTTAGAAGTACCCTGTATTTGTATATGTATAAATTAAGTTTTGCTATGTGAGCTCTATATACTTATTTAAAGGTGATGACTATGTTTGTAGATAAAGCAAAAATATATTTAAAGGGTGGAAAAGGAGGAAACGGAGTAGTTTCCTTCCGTAAAGAGAAGTATGTACCTGCAGGTGGCCCTGATGGCGGAGATGGAGGTCGCGGTGCGAGTATAATCTTTGAAGTAGATGAAGGATTAAGAACGTTAATGGATTTTAGATACAAAAAGAAGTATTTAGCTGATCCAGGAGAAAACGGTAAAGCTAAGAAAATGTTTGGTAAGGATGCCAAAGATTTAATTCTAAGAGTACCTCCAGGAACTATTGTAAGAGATGAAGAAACAGGCGCTGTTATAGCGGATTTGACTGAAAATAAAGAGCGATCTGTAATTGCTAAAGGTGGTAAGGGCGGTAAAGGAAATGTTCATTATACAACGTCTACTAGGCAAGCTCCAAGCTTTGCTGAGGCAGGAGATTATGGTGAAGAACGTTCTATAATATTAGAGCTTAAGCTTTTAGCAGATGTAGGTCTTGTAGGGTTTCCGAACGTTGGGAAATCAACGCTACTTTCTGTTGTAACAAAGGCGAATCCAAAGATAGCAAATTACCACTTCACAACCATAACTCCAAACTTAGGGGTTGTAGATCTTATACAGAATAAAAGCTTTGTTCTAGCAGATATTCCAGGGCTGATTGAGGGTGCCCATGAAGGTATTGGTTTGGGACATGAATTTCTTAGGCATGTTGAAAGAACAAAATTACTAATACACGTATTAGATGTTTCTGGGATTGAGGGTAGAGATCCACTAGAAGATTTTGAAAAAATTAATAACGAGTTAGAGTTATTCAATCCTAAGCTTGCATCGAGACAGCAAGTAATTGCAGCTAATAAGATAGATTTATTAGAAGATCAAGATAAATATAAAGAGTTTGAAAAAGTAATAACTGATAAAGGATATAAGGTTTTTCCTATTTCAGCAGCTACAAATAATGGACTTAAAGAACTTATGCTTTATGTAACGGAACTACTGGATAAAATAGTGGTCGATCCTATAGTAGAGGAAGTAGATACAGAGCATAAGCTATATAAATTGGAGAAGAAGGATAAAGAGGAACTAATTATAAGAAAAGAAGATAACTTATACATAGTAGAAGGAAAGTCCATTGAAAAGTTGGTTTTTTCAACTGATTTTAGTGACATAGATTCCATAAGACGATTCCAAAGCATTTTAAAGAAAAGAGGAGCTTTCGATAGGCTTAAAGACCTTGGGATAGAAGATGGAGACACTGTAAAAATATATGATAATGAATTTGAGTACTATGATTAAGGAGAGGATATAATTGATTACTAGTAAGCAGAGGTCTTATTTAAAAGGAATAGCCCATAATATGGATCCTATTGTACATATGGGTAAGGAAGGAATATCAGAAGGTTTCTTGAAGCAGTTAGATGTTATACTAGAAGCTCGTGAGATAGTAAAGGTAAACATACAAAAGAGTAGTATGTTAGATACTAAGGAAGCAGCAAATGAAGTTGCACAGTTGACTAATTCAGAGTTTATTCAAGCCATAGGGAGAAAATTTGTCTTATATAGAGAGGCTAAAGAAGATCCGCAGATTGAACTACCTAGATAGTTTTGACTTTTTAAAATCTAAATATTAAATATGTGGTCTTAAGACCACTATTTTTGTTCCATTTCTATAGATAATATCATAGAAATATATTACACTTTAGTATAAACATACTTATTTATACTATAAACCTAAAAGGTTGGAGGAAAAAATGAAGAAGATTGGATTAATGGGAGGAACATTTGACCCAATTCATTATGGACATCTGGTCTTGGCGGAGCAAATAAGAACTCAGTTTGATTTAGATATGGTATACTTTATACCCGTTGGTATTCCACCCCATAAAGAGGATAAAAATATATCAAGCAGTAAAGATAGATATTTTATGACTTTATTGGCAACTATAACAAATCAAAAATTTGAGGTATCAAAAATTGAAATTGAAGATAATAAAATTTCTTATACTGTAAATACTATCAAAAAATTTAAAAATAAAATAAATTGCGATGCTGAGTTATATTTTATTACGGGAGCCGATGCTATATATGAACTTGAAACGTGGAAAAATGTAAAAGAACTACTAACGTTGTGCAAATTTATAGCAGCAAGTAGGCCTGGAATTGATGAAGAGAAGCTAAAGGAAAAGATAGCAGAGTTAAATAGAAAATATGATGCTCATATTCTTGTAACTTCTGTGCCAGCATTAGCTATCTCATCGACGGACATAAGAGAAAGAATAAGGCTTGGTAAAAGTATAAAATATATTATACCTGAATCAGTGGAATATTATATTTATAAGAATAGGCTGTATATGGAAAGTACTAATGATAAATAACTAGAGGTGGAGAAGGTGTATGATTTAGAATTTATAAAATCTGTACTTAAGAACAAGTTGCCACATAGAAGATATAATCATTCCCTAGGTGTTTGTGAAAGTGCCATATGGCTTGCTAAAAAACATGATGCATGTCAAAATAAAGCTGAGCTTGCTGGACTATTACACGATTATGCTAAGTATCTAAATAGTTATGAAGCAAGAAAATATATAAAAGAATTTCAAATTCAAATTGATGAAGTTATTGATTTGAATATAGATTTGGCTCATGGTCTGATAGCTGCTGAACTAATTAAATTTGAATTTGAAATTGAGGACGAAGAAATTTTGAATGCAGTAAGATATCATACTACTGGTAGGGAAAATATGACAAACCTAGAGAAAATCATATATTTAGCTGACTATATAGAGCCGAATAGAAGATTTCCTGTGGTAGATAAGATAAGAGATATAGCTAAACATGATTTGAATAAAGCTGTACTTATGGCTTTGGATAATTCTATCAAGCATGTAATTTCAAAAGGACTACTTATACATCATAATAGTATTTTCGCAAGAAATTCTTTAATTATGGAGATGGCCTCAGCACAAAGCCCAATTGAAGTTTAAATAATTCGGGGTTATAATTATAGGAATCTAAAACTGTTTACTAGGAAGTATATTTATTATCATAGGAGCACAATTTCTTGTTGATAACGGGAGGAAAATGGATGCAAAATTTTGAGAGGGAACTTGCTATTGAGATTTGTGAAACGATTGATAGTAAAAAGGGAATAGATATTGTACTAATGGAAGTAGGTAAGATCGTTTCTTTTACAGATTACTTTATTATAGCGACCGGAACTTCAACAAAACATACAAGTGCATTAGCTGATGCAGTTGAAAAAAAATTAGTTGAAAAGAGTGTATATGTAGGTCATAAAGAAGGTCATAACGAGGGAAACTGGATTCTACTGGATTATTTGGATGTAGTTGTTCACATATTTACCGAAGAACAAAGAAGTTTCTATGATCTGGAAAGAATTTGGAAAGGTGCAAAATATGTAGAATTAGATATTGACATGGATTAAGAAAATTATTACAATAAATGATAACATACTTTTTATAACACATAGGAAATTATAGTACTTATTAGAAATAGTGGACAAATAAAACTTTCGTTATGTGCTTTGAAAAAATCAATCTTGAAAATCTTTATAAAAATTAATATTACAAATATAGGAGTAGTAGAAATACATTCTATGTAAGGGTTATTAAATCAATAGGAAATTGAGAACTTTAATGTAAATTCCACATAGCAACTTTTAAGTTTATTGTGTTTGATAGCCTTCAGAGAGTCGATGGTCGGTGTGAATCGATATAGAATAAGATTTTGAACTTACCTAGGTATTTATTTAGGTTGGTTACCTTTAAAGAACCATATGAGTGGATATTATGTCAAGTAGGGTGGTACCGCGGGAAATTTCTCGTCCCTATATTTAGGGAAGAGCTGTTTTTCTGGTACCGCTTTTTTTATATTCTACAAAAAATGTTTAGTCATTATTAAAATGTTTATAATATACAATATTGAGGAGGCATAGTAAATGGTTAGATATGATTTTAGTGAAATTGAAAAGAAATGGCAGAAAAAATGGGATGAGGACAAAGCTTTTAAGGTAGAAGTAGACAGTGAAAAGGAGAAGTACTATTGTCTTGAAATGTTTCCATATCCTTCTGGAAAATTGCATATGGGCCATGTAAGAAACTATTCTATAGGTGATGTTATAGCGAGATTTAAAACTATGAATGGATATAATGTACTTCATCCAATTGGATGGGATGCATTTGGGCTTCCAGCGGAAAATGCTGCAATTAAGCACAATATACATCCGGACATATGGACTAGAGAGAATGTAGCTGAGATGATAAGACAGCTAAAGGAACTAGGTATAAGCTATGATTGGGATAGAGAGGTTACTACTTGTTTACCAGATTACTATAAATGGACTCAGTGGATATTTGTACAGTTCTTCAATAATGGATTAGCTTATAAAAAGAAGTCTCCAGTTAATT
>JMSU01000268.1_pt1 | contig 16507 bp, 16 predicted proteins | sample 179011 | NCBI WGS metagenome assembly JMSU01 (sample SAMN02769580, study PRJNA246767) | bioreactor metagenome | isolation source: Culture-1 Bioreactor ArsB derived from microbial biomass from the upper 2 cm... | place: Germany: Bremen | collected day 87 after inoculation
GAATTTTCCGATTACTGCTGGAGCTTTTCAGACAACAATTGGAGGGGGTAGTGACGCATTTGTTTCAAAGATTAATACCAATCCTCCTATAATACCTCCAGTACCTCCTCAAATAAGAGTAACGAATCAAAATATTACGGCTATGGTTTTTGAAGCAGGTTCAAATTAATGAAATCGTGGAATATGTAGTCCTAACAAGCCTAAGATTAAGAAATAAAACTACAGGTTATAGAAGAACTTAAACAAGATAAATACTTGTATTGTAGAATATCTGATGCATCTATAATACAAGTATTTCTATTTTAAGTACTTGTTTTGCGTGTGGTTGTAGTTATGCATTAATTAAAAAATATACAAAGCCTTAATCGACCTATGGATTAGTAAAAAAATATTACACAATAGTTTCAAATATAGGGGATTTACATTTTTCTTATCTTATCCCTCAAAACTCGGTTACTGATATTACCTCGTTAAGTGATTTCCAGAAAGTCTTTTTTATTTAAAAGAAAATATAAATTTCATTATTAGAAAAATTTATTATACATGGGTCTTAGCATTTTCGGCAACTAATGTACACATTTTCCCACTATCTCTAAGCCTCATGGAAGTCATTTCCGTTAATGACAATAATATTAAGTGTGCTGTTTCTTTATCTTTGACATCTAAGCTAATAGTAGTAGAGTTTATCGAGACTAAAATTACAAAAAATATGAGAAAATCAGTAATACAATGTAGCATATATATAATATATAATTTTGCTTAACAGGGACAGATTGTAAAAGAACTTATTATCAACCCTTTTCATATAAGAAACTTAAACATTCAAATTAAGTATACAAAATAAGGTTTTAGTATATAAACAAAACCACTACAGACCTTATTTTTCTAGATTGTAGTGATTTTTCATAAAACTTAAAAATGTCATATATGTAGTAAATGATAAAAAGTTATCATATTATTTCTAAATTTAAATTTTCATCAATTTTAATATCTTTCCCCCGCCAATGCAGCTATTCTACCATTGCTGACAGTTGCAACTGTTGGTACTCCTGATACCTCCATTACTTCAATGGGTGTAACCATTACAAAATAATCACAACAACCAGGACGTGTTATATAATCACAAAAAATAAAATCAAATGCTTCTGTAGTTTTCTTTGGTTCACTTTGTTCATTGATTATCTGTAATTCCCAGATTCCTAACGAAACAGGTATTCTATTATCACATGTTCTAAATAACTCATATCGTAAGTGAAGAGATGATCTCTCACCCAACAGTTGAAAACCCACAATGCTTGAAAATTGAATATTTACTATAGGTTTACAAAACTCAGCTGTATCTATTGTAACATGGGCTAATTGGAAAGGTACGTCACTTGATGAAATAAATGTCCTGGTTCCTGCGCTACTACCACATTCTAGTACTATTTCTTTAGGTTTAGTACGTAGTGACTTGTAATTATCGTAGTCACTTTGATCATCAGAGGTTTTATAGTTATCATAATTAAGGGTATCCTTTGACGGTTGAGCTAAAGCAGCCATTCTGGCATTAAGGACTGTTACAGTATCATCAACACCCATAGACGTCCCACTTTCTATTCTAATTGGTGTAGCTTTAACAAAATATTCACAGCACTTAGATAGAGTTTCACATTCACAGAATATAAAACCGAAAGCCTTACTCAGTACTTCACCAGAATTTGTTATTTCAAATATCCAAGTACCACGTGATACTGGCTCACTCCCTCCACCCATTCTAAATAATTCGAACCTAAGTATAGCATCATTAAGCTCATCAGAAAGTTGAATAACACTTGAAAACTCTATTAAAGCCTTTGGTTTATTTAAACAAGTAGTGTCAATGGTAATATGGGCTATATCAGCTGAAAGTTGTAATCCCGACTCTTTAAAGACTATACTATCATTACCCTGTCCACATGCTAAAATAATGTCCTTTGACCTATGATGTATAGGTATAGCTCCCTTGTAATAAATGGAGCCGGATGTTTCACAATTATCTTCTAAATTATGACATAAATCCTTAGTCAAGAAGGCTATCATTCCATTACTAACTATAGCTGTAGCATTGATTATCTCAATCGGAGTCACTCTTACAAAATAACTACAACAACCCGAGCATTTTAACGATTCACAAAAGATAAAGTTAAATGATTGTTTAATGGTTTTAAACGAGTCTTCAAAAACATCAATTTCTTCAAACATCCATGTTCCTAAAGATATAGGCTCTGCATCATCACATGCTCTAAATAATTCATATTTCAACCTAATAGTTGCAGTATTAGGCGTTACTGCTAAGTTAGTAAATCTAACAAGACTAGAAAACTTTACTAAAACTTCTGGTCTACCTAGACATGTTGTATTGATAGTAACATTTGCTATTTCAAATGGAGCATCGTCTGATGATGTAAAGCTTCTATTTCCAGTTCCCTGGCCACATTCAAGTAATATTTTTTTTAGTTTACACTTCTCACAGTCTCTATCTGATTTACAATTTTTATGATTTACAAAACCATTATTATAGGTCATCTATACTCCTCCCCAACTCTCAGTTAATTTTTCTGTTTATATGACTGAATTTATTTAACTATATTTCCCCCGCCAATGCAGCTATTCTACCATTACTAACAGTTGCAACTGCTGATATTCCTGATATCTCTATTATTTCAACGGGTGTAACCATTACCAAATAATCAAAACAATCCGGACATGTTATACAATCACAAAACATAAAATCAAATGATTCTGTAGCTTTTTTGGGCTCATCTTGACTATTATTTATCTGGAATTCCCAGAGTCCTAAGGAAATAGGTATTTTGTTATCACATGTTCGAAATAACTCGTATCGTAAATGAAGAGATGAATTATTAACAAGCACTTGATAACTCACAATGCTTGAAAATTGAATATTTACTATAGGCCTACAAAACTCTGTTGTATCTATAGTAACGTGGGCTAATTGAAAAGGTACTTCGCTTGATGAAGTGAAGGTACTGCTCCCTGTACCACTACCACATTCTAGTAATATTTCTTTAGGTTTAGTACCCAATGATCTGCAATTATTGTAATTACTTTGTTCATTAGAGGTTTTATAATCATCGTAATTAAGGGTCTCCTTTGATGATTGAGCTAAAGCTGCCATCCAAACGTTAGAGACTATTACACTTTCATCGATATCCTCATCTATCCTTATAGGCGCGACTTTAAAAAAATATTCATAGTATTTCGATAAAGTTTCGCACTCACAAAATATAAAACTAAAGGACTTACTTATTAGGCCATCGGTATTTGTCATTTCAAATATCCAAGTACCACGTGATACTGGCTCACTATCACCGCACACTCTAAATAATTCGAACCTAAGTATAGCATCATCAATACCCACAGAAAGGTTAATAATACTTGAAAACTCGATTAGGATCTTTGGTTTATTTAAACAGGTAGCGTCAATCACAACACGGGCTATGTCAACTAAATTTTGTAATCCCGTTCTTTTAAAGACTACAGCACCATTACCCTGTCTGCACGCTAAAATAATGTCCTTTGACTTATGATCCATGGGCATAACTCCCTTGCGATGAATAGGGTTGAATGTTTTACAATTATCTTTTAAATTATGACGTAAATCCTGTGTCAAGGCCGCTATTCTTCCATTACTAACTATAGCCGTAGCATTGGTTATCTCAATGGGTGTAACTCTTACAAAATAACTGCAACAACCCAAGCAATTTGATGAGTCACAGAAGATAAAGTTAAATGATTGTTCAATGGCATTAAACGATGTTTCTAAAACATTAACTTCCTCAAACATCCAAGTTCCTAGAGATATAGGCGCTACATCATCACATGCTCTAAACAATTCATATTTCAACCTAATAGTTGCAGTATTAGGCATTACTGCTAAGTTAGTAAATCTAACAAGACTAGAAAATTTTATTAAAACTTCTGATCTATCTAGACATGTTGTATCGATAATAACATTGGCTATTTGAAACGAAGTATCATTAAATGAATTAAATGTTCTGCTTCCAGTTCCCTCGCCACATTCCAGTAGTATCTTTTTGGGCTTTGGATGCTTTGACTTGCACTTGGCAAATTCCCTATCTGATTCACAGGCTTTACAATCTTGATAGGTATGATAATAAGTCACTAAATTTTTCCTCCTTACTATTTTGATTGATTTTAATTCTTTTAACATAAAGCTGAAGCTTTATAAAATAGGTCTTAACCTGTTAGATTCTCTAAATTGGAATAAAATTTATAAATATACTCTATTTTCACTACATTTTATGCGCCTTTGCTAAATCAGTGCTTGACTTTGTACCTTAGCACCTATTTTTTCCAGAAAAAATAACAAAGGTTACTAAAGTCCCTTTGTTACTTTTAAATTCTTAGTTCATGATTTCAGTCAGTCTACTACCCTTCCCCAGCCAATGCAGCCATTCTACCATTGCTAACCGTTACTGTAGATACACCCTCTGTTATTTCAACAGGCGTAACGACTACAAAGTAATCACAACAATCTGATGGGTTGACTATACAGCTGCAAAAAGTAAAGTCAAATGTGTTTGTTGACCTATCAAGATCATCTAAATCTATTCTCTCCCATACCCAAATGCCTATAGCTGTAGGTCTTTTTTTACCACATACTCTAAACAATTCATACCTTAATTGAACATTTCCATTAAAATCTAAACGCTCGAAGCTTACAATGCTTGAAAACTCAATATTTAATATTGGTTTGCATAAGCTGGTGGTATCTATTGTCACCTGCGCTAACTGAAAAGCTGGGTCATTTGATGAAGTAAAGGTTCTACTACCATTTCCACTGCCACATTCTAATAATATCTTTTTAGGTTTAGGATGCTCTGGTTTACAATCCATATAGTCAACCTTGTCATTTAAGACTTTACAATCATCGTAATTGATATCTTTTCTTGATGATTGAGCAAGCGCAGCTATTCTAACATTGGCGATTGTTACATCAGGGGTTTCGTCATCTTCACGATCTACTATTTCAATCGGTGTAACTGTCACGAAATATTCACAGCAGTTTGATGGGACTTTACAATCGCAAAATATAAAACTAAAGGCTTTTTCTAGTTCTACATCTTCTCCATCAATACCAACATTCCTTTCAAATGGCCAATTTCCAAGGGATAGTGGCTCTCCCTCTCCGCACACTCTAAATAATTCGAATTGGAGTCGAACATCAGCAATATCTGCATCAATCTTGATAATACTTGAAAACTCTATTAAAGCTTTAGGCTTACTTAAGCAGGTTGTGTTAATATTGACATGGGCTATTTTAGCTGGCGGCTGCGATGGAAAATCTCTGAAAACCACACTTCCATTTCCCATACCACATTCAAATAATATTTCTTTGGCTACAGAGTGTTTTTGCTTAAATTTAATCTCTTCATATTGAGTCTCGTAAATTTTACATTCTTCCTTTGAAAAGTCACGTGAAGATTGAGATAATGCAGCCATTCTTCCATTGCTAATCGTTGCCGTGGCATTGGTTATTTCAACCGGCGTGACAGTTACAAAGTAATCACAGGATCTAGAGTACTTTGTAGATTCACAAAATATAAAATTGAATGATTCTGTTTGGGAAGATGTAAGTCTGAAAACATTAACCTCCTCAAACATCCATATCCCTAATGATTTCGCCTCTTCCTTCCCGAATACTCTGAACAATTCGTATTGTAGCCTAACTGTTCCAAATTGGTCAGTTGGTATCGATAGATTAGTGAAATTTACAAGACTAGAAAATTTTATTAACACTTCAGGTCTATTTAAACAGGTTGTATCAAGGGTAATATGGGCTAATTGGAATGGGGTATCATTAGATGAAGTAAAGATTCTGCTTCCAGTTCCCTCTCCACATTCAAGTAGTATTTTTTGGGGTTTAGGGTGCTTTGGTTTACACTTGGCGCAGTCTTTATCTGAATAGATATGATTGTGGGTCACTTATATTCCTCCTCAATATTTTGTTGATTTTTCGTTTTATATGCTTAAAGTATGATTTAAAAAATATGCTTTATATCTTCAATACTCTAACAACACATATACTCCATTTTCAATACATCATATGTTGTTGTATTGAATCAGTGATAGATTCTATTCTAACAAGTCCTTTTTTTCTCAAAATAAAAAAGAATATGCCTTATGCATTTTCTTTCTTCCATTTTTTTAGTTTGTAGAATATTGTCTTTTTCAACTAATTGAGCAAGTAAATTTTCAAAGCCCTTTTCTCATCTAAATATTATTTATAAGCCATATTTTAATATTATTAGTTTGAATTATGGGCATAGCTAACATATGATATGTTGACTATACCCATAATATATTTTCATTTATTATATCTTAAATTTTTTCGTATATATCTGCATAACTAATTTTCAACTGCTTTCTTAACTGTCCATTATCTTCTTCAAGTTTCTTGATTTTTCTTTTAAGACTTGCTATTATAGCGTCTTTATTATTTTCATCCATTTCTCTTTTGAACTGCGAAGGAGTAGGTACCTGTGATTGCCGATGTCTTAGAGTTTCAATTCTTTCTCTAATATCAGCATTGTTATATAGAGTTGCTTTAGTTACTCCAGCTTCATTAGCGACACTATTAAAGTTAATGCTTCTATTCGCTTTTATAAGTCTTTGTATTGCTTCATTAACTTTGTTACAAGTATTAGCTCTTCTTTGTGCATGTAATGCTTCCAAATGCTTTTTACGGTCATATTTAGCCATTAATATCACCCCGTTTCATAAGTCTGTCTAATCTACCATAAACAATATTTCCTGTATTTATGGTAGTGTATATATTTTCATAAAGTTCTAGTAATTCCTCATTCTCTTTAGTCATCTCTTTTCTATTAAAGGTTTTAGCCTGTTCTATAAGAGCCTTCGTAGAGCTTATATGAATTTCATATTTCTTAATATCGCCTTCAAATATACCTACGCCTAAATCTTTACAAGGCTTACCACCATTACAAGTAAGACAAGGCGGATGTTTAGCAAAAGTACATTTGCCTTTACTTCTTTGCAAACAAGTACCGTAAGGGGTATCTATTGCATTTAGCTTAGGATTTATCCAAAGCATATCTAGTATGTTTTGGGTAATATTCCCATTAGTTTCTTGGTGTAGTCTGCCATCAATATTGAAACTAAATACTCCTTGCTGTATAACAGAATCAAATGCTTTTCTTTTTGTATCGTCAAGAAGTCTCGCATATGTCAGAGTCATCTCAGGCGAGGCATGGGCCAATAATTCTTGCAGAGTTATTATATCAGCACCACCATTTAACATTTTGATAGCATAAGTATGTCGAAAGGCGTGATTATTAAAATGAAATATATTTCCACGTTCATCTTGTATATTGTATTGTAAAGCTAATTCATTCATAGCATTTGATATTCTCCTTCGGTGGTAGGCTTTACCTTTTCTTATTCCTTTGTAGTTAACAAATATTAGATTTTTAGGATTATTATCTTCGTTACTTGTCCTTTTTTATTTTATTGATAAGTACGGCAATTAAATTAGCTAACTCATCGTCGATAGGTATTCTATGCCCCACTACATAGGTTTTTTTATATCCGTCTCTATCCAATACTTCCCATTTAGCTTTACTAGACAATCTTGTTTTAATCCTAACACATCTGAAATACGAAGCCCTGTTTTATACATAATCCATACTATAACTTGAATATCTTTCTTTAAATACTTTATATGACTAAAAAGTTGTTCTAAAACAAAATCTGGGACGTAATCAACTCGATCGTAAGGTTTTTTCTTCAATTTAGGCATATCGTCAGCAAAAATGAGTTGCCTAGCATCCTTATATGGTGCTATTTCATACTCTTTCATTTGAATATCTATTAGAAATTTTCTAATTAATGTTAAAGTCATCCTTTGATACTTTTCAGGATTAGAGTTTTTTCTAGTTAAATTTTGCTTAGTATATATACTAAGCCATTCTATATACTTTTCTATATGATATCTTTCCAATTCTTTTAAATCATTCCATGTTGGCTCCAACTCTAAAACATAGTTAATAAAATTAGGTAAATATTTTATATATCCCAATGAACCCTCAAAGCTAAATTTATTTTTACTTAGGAATCTCTGCTTAAAATATTTCTTTACGAATGTTCTGACATTATGATTTTTTATTTTTGTAAAATTAATATAACGTGCACAGCTAGATTCTATATAATTTACTCCATATTTTTCAAGATTTCTTGCATCCCAAATATCTTTTGACCATTCAACCCTTGTATCAGTTGCTTTCAAAAGCCATCCATAAATTGAAAATAAGAAATTTGCAATTACAGTTTTTTCTTGATACGTTCTATCTGTTCTGGGATAATATTTTTCCTTCACTGTCTTTATACTATTTTTTTCAAGCCAGTCTATCCATTCAAATGTTGCCTTTTCAATATTTAAGTCTAATAAGGAATTAAGTGTGGGATATTTTTCATTTATAAATCGAAGGACTCTTTTTAGTGAGTGTAAGTGAAGGCTAACAATAGTTTTAAGTGACCACTCTTCATTAAATAATTTACTATATGCTATATATTTAGCTTCACGTCTCATATTAATATTGCCCACGTCAAATTTTATATTTTTTGTTGCATATTGGAAATTAGCATACTGGCTCTTAAATTGCTCTATATTTCCTATAAAACTTATATTCCAGTCATCATTGATTAAAAAATAGTTATCATTAATAATTTTATAAGTTACCGTTCTATCGTCATTAACAATCTTTTCTGTATAACTTGATAGAGTATCTACTATTCTTTGATGGTACTCGTCTACACTGGGATAACCTAATGTATTTAATAAAGCATTACTCATTAATCATTACTCCTTATCATCAGTATCTATTTTAAAAGCTGGCTGTGCTATCTCCCAATTTGCTCTTATATCTTCATCCGAAGGGTGGAGATACATATTCATAGTAGTTTGTATTTGTGAATGTCCTAATCTTTCTTGTACCTGTTTAATATCCTTTGTCTGCCTATAATAAATAGTAGCATGTGTGTGCCTTAAAAGGTGAGGATGAATATCTAATCCAGTTTTTTCTTTAAGTCTTTTGAATAAAGCACTTACTTCGAAATAGCTCATAGGCTCACCTCGATTTTTACCTTTTAGCTTAACAAAAATAAAATTCGTATCTATTTCTAGATCATCAAGAACCTGATACATATAATCATCAAATGAATCCATCAATTCCTGAGAAATGTGGATTTCTCTTTCTCCTGTCTTTAACTTTGATCCATTAGGAAGCTCACCTCTATCAACTAACTTTATTCTATGGCCATCACGATAGTCAAAAATAAAATCCTCTATATAAAGAGATAGAGCCTCACCAATTCTTAATCCAGTTTCAAAGAGTAATTTGATTAAGAATCTATCTCTAATGTTTGTAGTAGCCCTATAAGTCTTTTCAACTTCCTCTTTTGTAAGGACTTTTAATTTTCTTCTTGGCTCTTTAATTTTAAGAATATTTTTATTTGTTGGTTTGTCCTTATTTATGTGAAAGAGAAAATCTTTATATGACCTACGACCTCCGGTGTATATCTGTTTTAAGAGTTTCTCAAGCATATCATTATTTATTTCTTCAGTCCTAAATAGATAATCATAGAAATTTGTTACCGCTGTTATTATTAGATTAATTGTTTTCTCTGCTCTTTTCGCTTTTGTCGCTTTTAAACTCATTACTTTATCACTCTCATATGGATTTCTTAACCATCCTACGAAATTGGATAAATCATTTATATTAACTTTTTTATAATCTTTCTCAATATCTTCTAAAAACACAAAATACAGTTTTAAGCAGTAACAATAAGTTTTTTGAGTATTACTGCTTTTTCTTGTATTATCAAGATACTTTAGATATTTTAACTGGTAGACCTTCTCTATTTAATAACATATACCTTTTCTTACTATCTTTTAATATTACCTCCTGCACATGCATATTTCTTCCTCCTGTGTATTCTAATGTCCATGAGAACCATATCCATTTTCCATATTAAATTATACTAACTATACTATTTTGTATAAATCTATTTATTATTTCTATTATGTAAAAAAATATAGGATAAATAGTAATATAATTAACTATCTATCCTATAAGAATTATACTCTATTTAATAGAATTGCCAATTCCTTTCATCGTCATGTAATTAGCGACTCTTACACTAGAATCTTCAATACCATTAGCATATTTCCAAATCATTTCACCATGACTTTTCAATCTATATTTAATCAGGGTAAGATCCGCACTAGCTAGATCACCTATTGTGTTTATTCCTATCTTTTTTAGTTTTGGTTCTGTTGACGGACCAACCATAAAGAGGTCGCCAATAGGCAAAGGCCACATCTTCTTTGGATCTCCTCCCACTACTGAAGGAATCTCCCTAAGATCAGTTTTCTCGCCATGCTGTAATCTATAGGCAGCCTCCCATGATAGGTAAGCTGAGTTGACATCGATATGAAAAGTTATCCTATTATTATTAGTGATCATATCGTCATCTCCAAACAAACGTTCTGTTTGTATCCATTATATGAATTGACTTCAATAATATTACTAAAAAACAATAAAAAATTCTTCAAAAAAAATAGAAAAAGGGGCTGTCTCATAATAAAGAAGTCTTATGAGATACCCCGAAAGTTTCGTTAAATTCTATTTGACCCTATTAATAATGATTTGAAAAACAAAGCTTCTTTACTCAAGTTCTATATATTACATCAGTTTAACTATTATATCAATATCATCTGGCTGATTATCAAATTCAGCTATTTTATTAACCTTTTCTTTACCACATTTCATACATCTGTGTATTATTTGCATTCCTTTACCTGATTTGTTTCTTATACCTATTGGTTTCATTAAACCTTTACATTGATTCATTCTGTCTCCTGGTTTATTGTCCAAATGCTTTGAATGCAAACAAAAAGGACAGTGATTTCTAAAGCTGCCATTATTTAATGGATATATATATTCACCACAATGTTCACAAACAAATCCTGTATTTTCTTTTTTTCTACTCATACCCGAACTCCCTCATCTTGATTTATTTTTATAAATCAAGAAGTTCGGGTTCCGTTTTGTTCTTCAACTATTCTTCAGGCTCGATTGAACTATTGACAAATTCACCGCCAGTTCCTTTAGGGTCAGCGATTACTTCCGTTTCCTGCTTCATTAAGGTTTTTTTTCAACCCTAAATCCGAACCACGACCAATTTTATTTTACTTTGTATTGGCCACTGTAAGGCGGAATAACTTCTTATTCGGGCCCACCTTCCACTGGTCTGTATATGTTCAACCTCACTGACATCGGCGCTCGTCCCCGATCAGGCATGAGTAGAATATAACATGTTATAAATCATTTTACCCCTCCAAATCATGAAAAATATAACTGATACATTTACAATCTCTAGTTCTTTATTAACAGATGCTTACATTAAAATTTTATCATAACTTCAAGAAAAAATAAAACCGAGTCTCCTCGGTCTCTATTAACTATAGTCTCATAAATCTATTATTTAGTTTAAACAACTTCACTTGATGGAAAATTTTATTAAGATTTATACAAGCGAATCTGAAGGAAATTTATAACATATCTAACTGAAACTAGCCCATTCTTTTAGCAATAGGGTGATCTTCATTCAGTTGAAGTAAATCCCACAGGTTTCCATATAAGTCCTTAAAAACAGCTACCGTCCCATATGATGCCGTTTCAGGCTCTCTCACAAATTCTATTCCCTTAGAGATCATACTATTGTAGTCTCTCCAGAAATCATCTGTATTAAGAAATAGGAATACTCTCCCACCCGTTTGATTACCAATAAAAGCTTTTTGCTCTGGTTTTGAGGCTCGGGCTAGTAAAATCGTTGTACCAGTTGATCCTGGAGGGGATACCACTACCCAACGTTTATCTTGCTCAGGTTGATAAGTATCCTCTATCAATGTGAAATTGAGCTTTTTCGTGTAAAACTCAATAGCTTCATCATAGTCTTCAACGACTAACGCTATATGTACAATTGATTGTTCCATTTTATTATACACTCCTTTAAATTGGATCTAATATTAACATTTATTAATATTAATCTATTCCTTAAATCATCATAACATGAAAATTATAGTTAATCCATAAATTCCTTAGAAGTAAATATATGGTATAATTAATTACTATGTATTAATTTATTTTTTTAAAGTAGGTGATAATATGGCAATTTATACTTTGATATCAGTATTTTTATCTAGCTTTATTCCCCTTATGTTTCTATTTTCTGTTGTAAACAAGTTAGTAAGTGTTAATAAAACTGTTCGCCTTATTTTATGAACTTTCTTTACATGTTTTGTAATCTACATCTGTAGATCATTCGCCAGATTCGTAGTGTCATCTATCGAAACTCTACCTTATTCAATCTCAGTTTTTGTGTACATACTATTTATTTTTCTACCTTTATTTGGTTCTTTAATGATCTCTTTAAATGCTACCAGAAGTAAGCGATTTTAAGGTTTAATATATTTTATGTAAAATAATTTGAACTCACATTTTTTAAATTTTGGTACAAAACTTCTATCTCCTGAATACGGTATACCGAAAGGAGGTGGAAGAGATGGTAGATCAACAACCTGATCCAAATATCACGATAGTAACTAATGTAACCCAAGAGGAAATTGCTGATGATATTTTTGCGTCAGTATTAACTGGTATTGTAGATATCAGACAAACAATTCTGCTTGATGGCCGTACTATATTATTAGAGAAAGTATTGCCTTTCTCCGTTATAGGTGCGGTAATAGATGAATCTAGTAATGACAGTAACTAGATTTACCATTAAGTAGTTTTTTACTTGTTGTTATTAATGGGGCTGTCTCATAAAGGTTTCTCATGAGCTCAGCCCCGGGGTGTTTCAGAATGAGTGAAGTTCAAGGTTTTGAAATTCAGGCGGTTTGGCTAGTACTCACGTACGTGCCAAGTCGGTGAACATTTCAAATAACGCAGAAATTCACCATTATGAGACAGCCCCATTTTATTGTACAAAAATAAACCCCTTATAACAGGAGTTTAAAATTCAGATATTTTTATAGAAAACTTATAAATCATATACAACATCTTTAATAACAATATTTTTCTCTCTAGATAAATCACATGAAAATGGATTAATTTCCTCCATATTATGTTTAAAAACTTTTATTGAAGGTCTTAATAACATTTCCTGATTGATCTTATCTACAGTTCCAATAAATCCATTGCTTAGCTTAACAACAGTTCCTACTGGGAAAGGTATTATTTTTTGTAGAAAACTCTTAATCATATTCATATTAAAATGGGTGCCGCCCGATCCCATCAGATATTCAACTGCTTCGTGTGGAGATAGAGCTTTTCTATATGGACGGTCTGAAGTTAACGCATCATATACGTCAGCAATAGCCGCAATTTGAGATAATGTGTTAATCTGGTCTCCCTTAAGCCCCTGTGGATATCCAGATCCATCATATCTTTCTTGATGCTGTAGTGCAACAATTCTCACCCTAGGCCCTAGATCAGTATTTTCTCTTAGGTAAGTAAACCCTTTTTCACAATGATCCTGTATAATTTTAAATTCATCATCATTTAATTTCCCTTGTTTATTCAATATTTCATTTGGGACAAAGATTTTTCCTACATCATGAAGCATACATCCTAGAGTTAAATCATATAAGTCGTTCCTATTTAATCCATAGGCTATTCCTAGAGTCAAAGCTAGAACACCTACATTTACACTATGGTTAAAGGTATATGTATCGAGACTTTTGATATCAACCAAACTAATTAGCAGTTGTGGCTGTGAGAATATATCATCAACTATCAGTTTAGCCATCTTCTGTATTTCACTAAGGTTTGATTGACTCTGATTATTAATTTTCTCCTTTTTAAAGGGGTTTATACTAGTATCCTGAGTAGTTACAAAATTATTATATATACTTTGTATTGTATCTATAGCCTTCCTTCTAATCTGTGGCTTTATTACATCATCTAATTCCTGTTCGCTATACTCATCAAAAATATATATTGAATAAAAACCATGTTCCTTGATTTTTTGTATATACTTATACGTCAATTTTGTTCCTTTAACTAATAGGACCTTCCCATCAGCGTTATATAATGTCTGAGCTAGAAATACACCATCTCTAACAACAGATAAGGGTATTAATCTCAATCTATCACCTCAAAACTACATTTCAAACTATATCTATTATAACATAAAGTTTATGTCTTTTATATGACATATTTCGGCAAGTCTCATACCCATATAAATAAACATACATATATAATATCGTATATTAAAAGGAATTGCTTTAGTTCTTTTGCCTCATTAATTTTAACTATTTATCAGTCATATCTCTGTTGGATTAGCTTCTTAAGATTTTAAATAAATAGTGTATTTATGGTTTATTCTTTATACTCAGATTTCAGAATTTTTGCATATTTCTTCATAAAGGTTAAACTTATCAATTATGTTCAATTAAGGGTCAATTTAGTTAATACTCTTCAGCTATGAATATTCTAAAGCTTGCAGCTGAAAAATTTCCTCATAAGAAGTAATATAAATCAAAATAGTAATTAAACCCATGAGCTAGTCTCATGGGTTTTTCTACTATTTCTATTAAAAATAATAAATCCAGATTACCCATAGAAAATCTAAAACTTTGCTTTGTCTTTAGATGTAAAGACTGTTAGCATATTTTTAAACATTCTATGAATAATCTGGACTATCCCTTTAATCTTTTAACAAGGCTCATAGGCCACTTCCTTCCTAATACTCTTGTTTATAAGCTCTTTCGTAAAAATCACATTTCTCAACTGTACAATTATTACAAATACAATGTATACATGTTACCGTTCCACATTTTCTTTTAGCAGTGTTCTCTCTGTTTTCATTAACCTTTTTCATATTTATTCCTCCCTTTATTCTTGTTTACATTTATATTATAATACATGTATTCCATTTTGTCAATTGTATACAATTATATTTGTGTATTTTTTTTATATATAATACGATTAACATCACACACTCTGAGATTTGACAACTAGCCTTACTGGAGATGGTAAATCTTTGGAATGTAAATTAATGCTAGTTTAAGGATTAATAAATTTTAAAGTAGCATGACTATAATAGATTTTTCGTAACTTATATAAAAAAAGAGATTTAATATATCTGCATATATTAAACCCCATTATTACTACTTTTGAAAATTCTTTTAAAAAAGGAATCCTTATTATTTTCATATCTTTTTAATTTATCTTTTAGCATCGCAGTCTCATAGGCCCTCTCCTTTAACTTCATCTTTAGTCTTGCATTCTCAGATATTAGTGCATCCTTATCCTCATTAACATACTCGTCTTTAAAATCATTTAAAGTCCCCTGTATTTCCTCTACTAAGACTTTTCCAAGGTTATTAAAGTTATCATCTAATTTGTCTTGAATGATATTTCTTATTTCTATTAAATTTTCAGGCTGGTTTGCACTTAGATTATTATCGAGAGGTATAATATCATTTCCTAATTCTAAGTTAGCACTATAGCTTGTAGCCGCTATTTCGTCAATATTTACTACTTCTTCTGGAGAGTTTAGTATAGTTTTTATTTGCTTATTGGACAATCCCCTATCTTTTAAGGTTTTAATATATAGGAATTTCTCCATTTCAATATATGAATAATATCTATGGCCAGATTTATTTCTAGGAATTTCGAGTTCAAATTCCTTTTCATAAAACCTTAGAACATGATTTGGATAACCGATGAGGTCACTTGCCTCTGATATTGTATAGCTTTTGTTAATTTCAATCATCTATCTACTCACCCCTAATTTTATAAGCCTTTATTACTTTATTCTTTCAAAACACTTGAATTCCTTTAAGGTTATCCAGTTTTTTTATAGCAATTTCAATCATTTTACGAGCATATATTACATATTTATTTAATGAATAATAGCAAACGACAACATTCTATTTCTCCTATATCTTCTCTCTATTGTAAGCACGATAAAAAGAAGGGGTGTCTCAGAATGACGAATTTCTACGTTATTTGAAATTTCATCGACTTGGCACGTACATTAGTACTAGCCAAACCGCTGAAATTTCAAAACCTCGAACTTCATTCATTCTGAAACACCCCGGGGCTGTGATCATAAGACTCCTTTATGAGACAGCCCCTCTTAACCCAGATTATTCATAGAAAATTCAAAACGCTGCTGCGTCCTTTCAAACTTTCTATGAATAATCCGGGTTTAAAAATCATATCTATATTTTCTTATAGAAGAATGTCTTAATAGCTTTAAAATTATATCTATGAGGTAATATTATCTGTTCAGTACTACCTACAAAAAGAACTCCATCATTTTTCAAACTACCATTGAACTTTTGATATATTTTTTCTTTCGCTTCTTCAGTAAAGTATATCAAAACGTTTCTACATATTATTAAATC
>JMSU01000270.1_pt1 | contig 16477 bp, 15 predicted proteins | sample 179011 | NCBI WGS metagenome assembly JMSU01 (sample SAMN02769580, study PRJNA246767) | bioreactor metagenome | isolation source: Culture-1 Bioreactor ArsB derived from microbial biomass from the upper 2 cm... | place: Germany: Bremen | collected day 87 after inoculation
CCTGAAGAACCTGTTCCAGCTTGAACTGCTTCTGCCGCAACAACATCTTTCCCATCTCTGAGTATTACAACCTTTGATGATGCTGAACCAATGTCAATTCCCATTGTAAACATTATCCATTCTCCTCTTTGTATAAGCAATTTATATAAATACCATTAATAGAATTATCTTTGAATTGGTCCAATAGTTTGTACATATTCAACAAGTATTCCCTGTGTATATTTTGGTCTCACAAAGTTAACTATAATATCGCTTGTTCCTGGTACAGCACTTCCTTCAAGCATTTCCATTCCTTTGCTTTCAAACTCTTGACGTACAGCCTCAACATCTTCAACTTCAAAGGCAATATGGGCAATACCACCTTTTTCTTTGTTGAAATCCTTAAGAACACTGCCTTCCTTTGGAATGATTAATTCCACTGGACTCTCATTTCCACTGTATTTTGTGAATATTAAATCTGCTTGATATGCTTCAACAAATCCTTGATAATCAATTTCTAAATCAAATGTTTCAAGGAATTTATGGGCAGCTTCCATTGTTGGAATTATAATACCAACATGGTGCATTCTCATAGGTTTCATACTTTCTTCCTCCTAATCATTATAGAATTTATTTTGACTGAGGAAATTTCATAATTCTAACATGATTATTATGCAATTGCCTCAACTAATTTTTCACTTCCTAAACCCATTAATTCGTCTCTGAACAATCTTTCATCCATGACCTTAACTTCTTCGGCTATCTTAGGTACAAAATCCATCTTATCAATAATTTGTGTTTGAATATCAATTCCTGGAGCAACTTCTATTAAACAGAGTCCATCTTCTGTTAATTCAAATACAGCTCTTTCAGTTATATATATTACGGGCTGTCCTTTTTTATTAGCATATCTTCCACTGAATGTAACTTGTTCAACCTCTTTTATAAATTTAGTAGTTCTGCCTTCTTGCTCTATTACCAGATTACCATCTTCAATTTTAGTTTTTAAACCACCTGCAGTAAATGCACCACAGAAAACTACTTTTCCGGCGTTTTGTGTAATATTAATGAATCCTCCACAGCCTGGTAACTTAGGACCAAATTTACTTACATTAATGTTACCCTTTTCATCACATTCTGCTAACCCTAAAAATGCCATGTCAAGACCGCCACCATCATAGAAGTCAAATTGATAAGCTTGATCAATGAATGCATCGGCATTTATACTTGATCCAAACTTAACCCCACCTTGAGGAATACCCCCTATAGGGCCTGATTCAACGGTTAAAGTCATATAATCTCCAATTCCCTCTTCATTTGCAACTTGAGCAACATACTCAGGTAATCCTACACCTAAATTAACAACTGTATCTTCTTTCAATTCCATTGCTGCTCTTCTACCAATTATTTTTTTGACGGTTAATGGAATAATTTCTGAATTACCCACTGGTACTTTTATTTCTCCAGAAATTTCTGGGCTGTAATGGTTTCCAATGCTTTGTTCATGATCTTCTTTATCTGCTACCACAACAGCATCAACGTAGATTCCTGGTACTTTTACCATTCTAGGGTCCAAAGTACCGCCTTTAACTACCTTTTCGACCTGAACAATTACCATGCCTCCACAGTTTTTAACTGCCTGTGCTGTAGATGTTGCCTCAAGAGAAGTTACTTCTTTTTCACAACTTATGTTCCCGTACTCATCTGCACAGGTTCCTCTCATAAATGCAACATCTATAGGAAATGTTTTGTATAAAAGCTTTTCTTCATCACCAATTTTTACAACCTCTACTAAATCTTCTGTTGTAATGTCATTTATTTTCCCACCACCATTTCTGGGATCAACAAAAGTATCTAACCCAACATGTGTGATTGGACCAACCTTATTCCCAGCAATATCTCTAAGCAAATGGACTAAAGCTCCTTGTGGTAAGTTGTATCCTTCACATTCACCTCTAAGGCACATTTCTCCTAATCTTGGAGCAGTAGCATAGTGTCCCGCGATTACTCTTTTGAGCAATCCTTTATGTGCATAGTGATCCCCACCAGTTTTACCATCTCTAGTACCTTGGGATGATGTATAGAAAAGAGTTATATCTTTTGGACAGCCAGTTTCTAAAAATCTTCTTTTTATAGCTTTATTAAGGGCTTCGCATAAAGCATTACCAACAAATCCAGTTGTAATAAGCGTATCCCCATCATTAACCAACTTAGCTGCTTCTTCGGCTGTTATTATTTTAACTTTCTTCAAGCTTATTCCCCCTATTACAATTCAATTTTGATTATATTAAAATCTGCGCAGATTCTCATCACTTAAAAACAAGGTATAGCATACACAGTTAAGATTATTCAGCCGTGTTTCTAAATTCATTTTAATACGAGTTAGTCTGAAATAAAATAAATTTAATTTGACTGCTATTGCTGAAAAGAATAATTCAACTATAAGCTATAAATTCAAATTGATTCATATTTTTTCAAAATTCAAATATATTTTATTGAATCTTAGCATATTAATAAAACGTTTTCCCAAACTACATATATTGGCTTTTGAAATAGAAATTTTAAAATATATTTGGCATAAAAATCTTAACAACAATCATCGCAAAAATACCGGCTAATATACAATAACTTAATGCAATTTTTATATTATTCCTTAAAACCGTCCCTTCTTTCCCTACTAACCCAACTGTTGTCAATGCAGCAACAACATTATGTACACAAATCATATTCCCTGCTGCTGCTCCTATTGATTGCAAAGCAAGTATCGGTGTAACAGGCAGTCCTATTTCTTTGGCTGCACTTAATTGCAATCCACCAAACATAATGTCTGACACTGTAGCACTCCCTGAAATAAATGAGCCTAGCATTCCTATAATTGGTGCTAACAAATACCACCCACTACCAGCTAATCCAGCTGCAGTTTTTGCCATAACAATAAGCATTGAATCTGTGCTAGTAGCTCCACCTGAATTCATTAATATGTACGTCATTCCTAATGCAAAGAATAATGCTATTGCGGCTGATTTAATCTGCTTAAAGGTTTCTCTCCAAATTTTAAAAACTTCTTTTCTATCAAGTCCATGCATAAATGGGATTAATAATGCTACCAACATAAACGGAATAACTCCTGGATTGTACAATGGTGTGACCCCTCTACTTATTGACGTTCCAAGAATATTGTGCCAAGTTATATTCCATGATTTAAGTATAGGAGTAAGTCCAATCCATTTTAGACGTCCTAACAATAACAATATACCAATTAGTATATATGGTCCCCAAGCTTTACTTGCACTCATAACTTGTTCATCATTTTTACTAGATGCTGCTGCAACTTCTTCTTCCCATTCTTCACCAGACTTAAAATCCCATTTACTTTTTGGTACTAATAATCCTTTCTTTATTGCTAAAACAAATATCGGTATCGCTATTAGTGCTCCTAATAATGCTGGAAGTTCTGGTCCAACAAGATTTGCAATTATTGCCTGAGGTATTGTAAATGTTATTCCTCCCAACAATGCTAACGGCCATACTTCTAGTCCTTTTTTTATGCTTTTATCTACTATTAAAGTCATAGTACAGACCATAGCCAAAGGAACAAAAGAACCTACCATAAATTGCAAAATAGCTGCAAATCCACCAACACTTGTTAAAAAATCATACATTTCTCCGTTATATCCTAAAGATTTAACTATAGCTTCTAAATTAGCAAATCCACCGATTATTGGTGTGCCAACAGCACCAAAAGTAACTGGTGCACTATTACCAATCAACGCAACCATTGCTGCTATTAATGGCGGAAATCCTAGCCCTACTAATAATGGTGCTGCTACCGCTGCTGGAGTTCCAAACCCTGATGCACCTTCAAAAAAAGCTCCCATCAAAAAACCGATTACAATAACTTGAACTCTTCTATCAGTAGATACAACTGCCATTGATTGAGCTATCCCATCAATGCCTCCACTCTTCCTCATTATCTGTAATATTAATAAGGCTCCATATACTATTAGTAGTATATCCACAGTATTAATTGCCCCACTAATCGTAGCTGCTGCTATCCATTTAGCTGGCATTTCCCAAAATATAAATGCTATTACACCTGCTAAAACAAATCCTACTAGCATAGCCTTTGTTGATGGCCAATTAAACCCTAACATTAACGCACCTACAAAAATTATAGGTATCAAAGCTATTATCGCCAATCCCATAAATCCACCTCTTCAAAAAATGTTTTTGTAATATTATTTTTTTAATAGAACATACCCAATAACTTGAGCAGTTACTTTTCAAAGCATGTTCTATAAAGTCTGATATCTTAATTATTATATATTTTAGATATCTACATCTATTAGATTTAAATCCACTTAATAGTTATAGTAAATATATGGTCATAATTAACTAGTTTAGCTGCTTTCTAATGACTTACCGTTATTACTTTACTTACCTTCTTCAATTTACCCTGACATAATTCATTTTCGAATTGTAATCTGCGCAGATTCACATGGTTTAAGGAGAAAGGTATGGTCTACACAGCTAAAATATATTAAACTGTGCTTCTAATTTCATTCTAATACGGATTAAATTGAAATGGAATAAAATCAATTTGACTGCTATTGCTCACAAAAAAAATTCAACTACAAGTTTTAAAGTCAAGTTGATTCAATTTTTTCAAAATTTAAAAAACTCTTACTTTTTCGAGTATTCAATCTATCTTCATGAGTGCCGTCAAAACCTTCTTTATTTTTATCAATATATAACATAAAGAAACCGTTACAGTCCTTTGCTGGACTGTAACGGTTTTTAATGTTATCAATATACTCTCCCTAGTATTCATAATAAGACTAGAAAAGTCACTTTATTTTGTCTTTAGATATTTTGACCTTACAGATTAGCTATAAAATCCTGTGACTCATCCTCTATTTTTCTTTACCACAATCACAATTGCAATTCTCACAGCAACATACACATTGGTCCTTAGGAACTTTTGTTGTAGAACATTTGCAATGTCCGCAAGAACAGTCACATATCTCAGCCGACGAAGCCGATAATCTATGATAGTTTGCAAAACCCAAAATAGCAAATCCTATTATCAAAACCCCTATTACTATTAGATACTTTGAATATCTTCTCATATACTCATCCCCTGTAAATATATTGGATATCTATAGTAATGTATATATATATTCATAAATAATTATTACATTACTTACTATGCAAATTGATGGAAAAATACCTATTTTCAATACTTTCAACACCAAAAACTATTTAAAGACCACTACAAGCTACAACTTCTTCCCACTATCCGCCAGACTTAAGTTCCCATTTAGTGTCGCATTTTTACAAGTATTAATTTACAACTTAATATAGAATAGAATTATAAAGTCTTAACTGTAGCAACCTAAATATATCATGAAAGAGGTCTTATTATGCCAAAATGTAAAATCACAGTAATTAGAAGAACGTTTAATGAAGATCTTGCTAAAGAATATTGTACACGCCCTGAAGTATGCTCCATGTTTATTGATGATGAAGTATTTTTGCTTGATACTCCGCAAAAACCACCTGGATTTTGCGATGGAGCTTGGGCTGGAATTGCTCTTTATGTATTTGCTTTTGTCCATGGCGGAGGATCTTTTTTCAATAATTGGATGAAAGACGAAAAAACTATGATTGCATGTTGCAACGATGGCATAAGACCTGTTATTTTTAAATTGGAGAGAATAGATTAATCTAATTTAGAACTTGTATTTCTCTTATGTCTGATGGATAAGGAGGGAATGTAATTGATAAAAATGCAATTTTTTAATGAAGTCAGCCCATTATTAAAAAAACACATTCGTCATTATTGGTATGTTTGGAGTAATGGGACAAATTTATATAGTGAGAATTTATTATTGCCTATGGATCATGTTGATTTAATCATGGCTATAGACGATCCCTTTGTTTACGATAATACAAAAATGATTCAGCCTGAAAGAATTCATTTTCATGGAATAAGAATGAGTCCATTAGAAGTAACTCAAAAGGGAAAAATCCAATCTCTAGGAATAAGCTTTACCCCATGGGGTTTCTATTTCTTTGTAAAACAACCGATGAATCAATATGTCAATAAAATAGTAAACTTGAGTGATATAAATTATTCTCTTTGGAAAGAATTATCTGATCATCTATACCAATTTCAAGGTTTTTCAAAGTCTGTAAAATTAATAGAGGAGTCATTGGCAAAATACTTAAAAATTACAACTAGAGAACAAATTGACTGTAGAATAATTGAGGAATTTTTAGAATTAAATGAAACTAATGTAAAAAATTTTTGTTATACTCATGGAATATCAGTAAAAAAATTGGAACGCATTTTCAAAAAATATATTGGCATTAGTCCTAAAAGGTTTATTGAAGTTGTTAGGTTTGAAGAATCTTCAAAAGATGTCCTCTATAACAATGAATCTAGCTTAACAGATATTTCATATAAACATGGATTTTATGACCAGTCTCACTTTGGAAAAGTTTTTAAATCTTATACTAACTATACACCAAAAAATTTCCAATCAGATAAACCAGCTTTGAAGTCATATATCAGTTATGATTGTGAGCAGGACTAATTGTTTTGCAGGAATGTTTTACAAGATGACGGGGTTGTCGACAGCATAATGTTTATTAATAAAAATTAGTTGTCAACAACCCAGTTCCTCTTTTTGATTGTTCTGTAATTTCTTTGTGTTACTAATTAATTTTTTTTCATTTCAGATAATTGAACTCCACCTACTCCAAAATTATCTGCACTTTCTTCACTGATAATTATAGTAAAAGCTTGCTTAGGTATTTTTGTTGTTTCACTCAAAACCTCTGTTACTTTTTCAATAAGTTCTTTTTTAATTTCCTTTGTTGTTAACCCCATATCAATTTTTACAACTGGCATAATTCCTTCTCCTTTCTTTTCTAATTTTTAATCAAATTTCTTTCTTTTTTATATCTCTAAAATTTGATAATTCTATTCTACATTAAGCTGTACAATAATACTTGTAAGAATGCGACACTTTATAGAATTAAGTCCCTAACTCGGTCTCATTGTCATTTTTTATCAATACCAATTTTTCCCTAATTTCCTTATCAGAGTATCCTTATAATCTTAACTCCTCTACAATTTTAGTTTCTTTATAAAGAAAAGGCTCGCTTGTTAAGCTTGAAGTATAATTAACTACACTATTCAACTTATCGTACATATATTTTTACCTCCCAAAATAATAGGGATTAGCACAGTTTTAAGCCATGCTGTCACTCTACTATCTCTCCTGTGCCAATGCAGCAATTCTACCATTACTAACAGTTACCTCTATTTGAATGTCCTCAGATCTTCCTATCTCAATTGGTGTAACCCTTACAAAATATGTACAGCATCCAGTTTTACATGTTAGAGACTCACAAAAGGTAAAATCAAATGATTCTCTGGTCTTCTCAGTATTTTGACTTGCCCTTTTAAGTACCCACACTCCCAATGGTTCAGCTCTACCATCGACGCATTCTCTAAACAACTCAAATCGTAAATAAACCGTTACAATCCTTGTAGGATTGTAGCGGTTTTTAATGTTATCGATATAAATTTGTGAAAGCCTGGCCCCAAACTCCTCCATATAGAACACAATTATAAATATATATTACTTATCAATATATGGAGTTTAATATCATTTGTTTTTTCAACCTCATCGCCTGATTTGGTATTACCGATGTAGATACATCTATATCTGCATCATAAAAATGCATAATTTCTGTAAAAAGTTCATAAAAACTATTTTTTAATTCAAAGTTTTCACTAAGCTGCCTTTTCTTTTTATATCGCTCAATTAAAGAAAAATATTCCCCATTAGCATTATTTAACTGATATAAATCAAATTCAGGGTCAGCCCAACAACAATTAAATGGGTCAATTACAGCAACAACATCTGTCAAATCCTCATTTAACATAATATTCCATGTATTGTAGTCTCCATGAATCAAACAAGCCTTTGTAATCGGCAAATAGAAAATTTTGTTAAAGTTTATAAATGCTTTTTCAACTATTTCAAAAGTCACTTTATCCAACTTTCCATTTTTAAACATCTTTAACGCCTTTATGTATATTTCATGTGATTTAGATTTGTAATAATCACGCCAATCCTTCGTGAAATTATAACCTCCTATTTCACCAAAGCCTTCTTTATGCTCCACAGAATGATATGCAATTAAATTATCTACCATTTTATTAGCAATAAATTCTAAAAAATCTTTATTTACATACTTTTGTAACCCTGCATTTACTCCTTGTAGATACTCCATACCTAATACGTCATAAGGTATAGTAGTATTGCGATTATGAATAAAATATACCTTTGGCATCGAAACAATTGAATATTTTGATAACATTTCTAATTGTTGTTTTTCTTTCTTTACCAATCCACTATAAAGATATATTTTCGCCACAACTCTATAGGGTGGTTTTTCAATTTCTGCTAAAAAAACTCTTCCATAAAAACCTCCTCCAAGTCTATAAACTTTTTTAGGGTACGTATAATAGTATTCTTTTATTATTTCTTTTACTATCTGTTTCATAAACAACTCCTTCAATATATTATTTCTGTAACAAAGGTCAGAACAGCTAGATTACAAATCAACATGACGTAATAGCTTTCATCCGAACACCTTCATATACTATCCAGCTGCTGTTATGATATACCTCTACCCATGTGTACTACTAATTTAATACATTATATAACAATCGGAACTTTTGGAACAAGTTAAAAAATAAAGATGCGCTCACTAATTTTAGCAACAGATTTTAAGTTATAGACATAGATATCCAACCTCAAAACTAAAAATATTCAGCAGAAAATAATGAAAGTTTCAATATTTTTTACATCAGTGACTTATTTTGAGTGGATGTATTTTTTATTTCTGAAAATACTAAGGATACAGCTGAACATACCTATCTTAAACTTAATAATATAAATAAACCGTTACAACCCTTGTAGGATTGTAGCGGTTTTCAATGTTATTGATATACTTATTTTACTAGAGTTATAAAAGCCAATCTGCTATCTCCCCTGAGCCAATGCGGCAATTCTGCCATTGCTAACTGTTACTGTAATCTCTCCTTCTGATATACGAATAGGTGTAACAGTTACAAAATAGTCACAACAATCAGAGCATGTTACACAATCACAGAAGGTAAAATTAAATATATTTGTGGTTCTTAGAAATGCTGACACACCTATTCTCTCTGATACCCATATACCTACTGATATAGGTTCCTTGTTATCACAAGCTCTAAACAACTCATATCTTAGTCTACCATCTGCACTACCCATAAATCTATCATAACTCACAATACTAGAAAATTCAATATTCACTATTGGATTGCACAAAGGCCTCGTATCTATGGCAACATAGGCTATTTGAAAGGCTGGTTCATTTGTTGACCTAAAGGTTCTGCTTCCACTCCCCTCACCACATTCAAACACTATCTCTTTAGAAGTGGAGTTCCTTGATGTACTGTCCCCACTATCCCTTTTTCTATCAAGGGCTTTACAATTATTATATTCTACCGTTGATTGAGCAAGAGCTACTATTCTAGCATTGTCTAATACTATATCTGCTCCAAAAAGCTGTATAACCGTTTCAAGTGGTGTAACTGTTACAAAGTATTCACAGCATCCCGAGGGTACTTCGCATTCATAAAAAATAAAGTCGAAGGCCTTGTTTAGTTCTATAAGCTCATTAATATCCGACCTTTCAAAATTCCAGGTACCAAGTAGTATCGGATTAGCATCTCCACAGACTCTAAATAATTCAAATCTTAGACGAATAGTATCGGCACCGTCATCAAATTTAATCATGCTTGAAAACTCTATTAAAACCTTAGGTTTAGTTATACTAGTAGTATCTAGGGTCAAATGAGCTATTTCAACTGGAGGGTCCTCTACTGTATCACTTCTAAAAACTACACTTCCATTTCCCCGACCACATGCAAGCAATATGTCTTGATCCTTAGAGTACTTCTGTTTGGTCCTATGAGCTCCATAATCTGAGTTACTAATTTTGTATTCACCCTCTATTAGATTACATATGTGATCAGATAATGCTGCCATCCTTCCATTACTGACTGTGACAATGGCTCTTTCAATTTCCATAGGGATCACTGTTACGAAATAGTCATAGACCCCTGCTTTAACAAGAGAATCGCAAAAAATAAAACTAAAGGATTCCTCTTGTTTGCTAAAGGCACCGGAGCTAAGATCAGTTTCCTCAAATATCCAAGTTCCTAAAGATATAGCTTCTTTATCATCCTGCACTCTAAACAACTCATATTTCATCTGGGCTGTACCATTCTCATCAAATGTTGCTAGATTAACTATATCTACAATACTAGAAAACTTTATTAATACCTCGGCCTTATTTCCACAGGCGACCGATAGAGTAACATAGGCTAGTTGAAAGGATGACTCATTTGATAATCTAAAGGCTCTGCTTCCAGTCCCTTCTCCACATTCCAATAGTATCTTTTTCATTTTAATAGCTTGTATCTTACATTTTGTACAGCTTATATGATTTTGATAATAGTTATTACTATGACCACAATAGCCTTCTTGAGCTAACGCAGCTATTCTGCCATTACTAACCGTTGCCGTTATAGAGCCTTCCGTTATTTGAATAGGTGTAACAATTACGAAATACTGACAGCAATCCGAGCAGCTTATACAGTCACAAAATGTAAACTTAAATATATCTGTTGACTTTCCTGTTACACCTCTAGCTGTTCCTCTTACTCTCTCTATTACCCATACCCCTAGTGATCTAGCCACCCTATTATCACAGACTCTAATCAATTCATATCTTAGTCGTGCATCCCAGTCCGATAGCAGCTTATCAAAGCTCACTATACTAGAGAACTCAATATTCACCTTGGGGTTATTTAAAGCAGTTGTATCAATTGTAACCTCAGCCATCTGAAAGGGTGATTCACTTGATGACCTAAAGGTTCTACTTCCCCCTACATTACCACATTCTAATATTATATTTTTTGCCAAAGAATGCTTCAATTCACAATCACTGGAGTCACTTTTTCCATTAAGAGCTTTACAATCATCTAAGTCCCTCGAGGATTGGGCAAGGGTAACTATCCTTGCATTACCTAATATAATATCTGATTCTTCTTCACCTATATCTATCTCTAAGGGCGTAACCATAACAAAGTATTCACAGCAGCCTCTAGGAGCATCGCATTCACAGAATATAAAATCAAATACTTTTTCTAAATCTTGATCATTAATAGCACCTGTTCTTTCAAACAACCAACTTCCACGTGATACCGCCTCGCCATCTCCACAGCTTCTAAATAGTTCAAATTGTAAACGAATATCCGTTACATCTTCATCAAGCTTAATTATACTTGAGAACTCTATTAAAACCTTAGGATTATTTATAAGAGTTGTATCCACAGTAACATGGGCTATTGCAAATGGTGGTTCAATCTCACTCTCTTCTCTAAGAATAACACTTCCGTTTCCTTCTCCACATGTCAGTAATATATCCCTAGCTTTGGGAAGACTGCCTGTGTATCTGCTATCATAATGCCTTAATTCAAGGCTTTTATCTTCCTTCTCTAAAGAATCACATATAGTTTGAGCCAATGCAGCTATCCTGCCGTTGCTGACCGTGGCTGTGGCTCCGTCTATTTCTAAGGGTGTTACCACTACAAGATAGTCACAGCGTTGGGGGCAAGTACTGCAATCACAAAAGATAAAACTAAAGGATTCCTGTTGTACCTCAAATTCATCAAGATCAATGTCAATTTCATCAAGCATCCAATTTCCTAAGGGTTTTGTCTTTCCATCTTCACATCTTTTAAACAACTCATATTTTAACCGAACTGTTGCACCATTGATGAGTCTCTGAACATTAACAATGCTTGAAAACTTTATCAATACCTTAGATTTATCTAAAGTAGTTGTATCTAGGTTAAGAAAAACTAACTGAAATGGAGATTCGTCAGATGATGTAAATGTTCTACTCCCTGTTCCCTCACCACATTCTAATAGTATTTCTTTAGGTTTAGAGTGATTTTCATTGTATTTTGCTAAATTCCTATCTATACCGCAATCTTTATGGTTTTGATAGGTGTCATTATAAGTCACTTATATACCTCCCATTTTTTTGTTTTATGGGTTAATTTTCTATATACTCTATTTTCACTACATTATATGTAGTCTTAATTTATCAGTGAATTGCTTTTTATAGATGCTTGTAAGAAAAAAGACCCTACTTTCTAATATCTTAATAGAAAGCAAAGGTCTTATGTTTTTGATCTTTAATTTAGTTTTTAATCTCCACATTTTATTCCTTTGCTCTCAGCTTCCTTCTTTGCTCCTTCACAATATAATAATCAAGCTCTTGGCTTATCCTCACTACTTCCTCTGTATTTCCATGTTCCGCATATATTTTATTCAGGGCCAATCTTAGCTCTTCCATTTTCTTTTTTATATCTTTTTGACTATTCTTTGGCTTTTTCACTTAGATTACCCTTTCTGCAGATATATTTTAGTGATATGAATTACGCTATTAGCTTTACTATATTATAAGCTATTAGCGTAAAAATTTCAACTCTAAACTTATGTATAAGGCTTAGCGCAATTGTTAAGATTATGCTGTAGGGGGTGCTACTATGCATACTGAATCAATATCAAAGATGGGTGAACGTATAAGAGATCAACGTGAACGCCTTGGAATGAATCGTGATGAGTTTTCTGCTCAGATTGATATATCTCCACAATTTCTTGCAGAAATTGAAAACGGAAAGAAAGGTTTATCGTATGTAACTTTGTATAAAATTTGTGATAGATTTAATATATCAGCAGACTATATTCTTATGGGTAGAGAAAGAACTAATAATATGCCTACCCTCGCAAGTGATATTTTAAGTAATATTCCTAATGAGTATTTACCGATGGTTGAAGATGTTTTGAAATCATTTGTACAAGTTATAGCAACTGCAAAATCAGAAAGGGATAATAAGATATAAATCTTACTACCCCTTTTGCTTTATTCTTTATAACTGTAGTATTATATAGTTTCAATCCATCTAACTAACATCAATCCTACCATTTAACTCATCAATCTTTTTGATTATCTTTCTTGCAGTTTCTATCTTACCTTCAAATAAATTAACAACGTTACCATACCTATTGAAGGGCTGCTCATTAAGAACGGCCTTATCCATTATTCCATTGCTAATAACATAGTTCACTATTCGTTTTACAAAATCCATCTGATTAGAATTAAGGGTTTCATCGGTAAGAAACTCAGAAAAAACATCATTGGCGGCTGATGGGTCTAAACCTACTATTTTTGATGCAAGCTTTAGCAGTGGTTCATCTCCATACTCCTTTTCATAGTCCTCCTTAGTTCCAAGCTTCTTCCACAATACTTTTTCCAGATGCTTTATATCTCTTTTTGACATTGGTCGATTGTTCCTCAGCTTATAAATAACGAAATCATCTTGGTGTTCCCTTAGATATTGATTTACCTTCTTATGATAGCTTCGTAAATCGTTTACTGTAAATTCACCACTACGCTCCTTTGTCTCTACGATTTCGTCGGCAAAATTAGTATAGAAAAATCCGGTATTTTCCCTATCTAAAAATTTTACTAAATCCCTAAAAGCCTTTCTAACGACCTCATAGTCAAAAATATCTGCTTCTTCCCAAAATTCATCGGTCTGTACCCTTGATATCAGTTCCTCCTGCCTTTTAACCATAGCAATACTTCCCTTGGTTGATAACCCCTCAGCAGTCGTAACAACTCTCATCTTAGGTCTCGATGCTACAGCACCTTTAAGGTCTGAGTATTCAATGGTCAGCATCAAATAATCGAATCTTTTTGCTAACTCATCATCATCTATTGACTGTATCAAAGGTGCTATATGGTCTTCTAACTCACGAAGCTCCTTATCGGTTATATCTTGCCATGCATCTATTTGATTGTATCTATCTATGTACTGTATCTTCATCCTGCCTACAAATTTTGTCTCATCAATTCCATTTATCCCCTTAACCAATTCATCTATCAAGGCTTCTCTATAGGCAATATATTCATCATCTTGAAACTCAATGCGCTGTAGTTCCTTAATTATAGCTACTTTGATGCTAAATAAATTCTCTGTCAGAGACTTAGTGAGCCTTACTTCTTTTCCCTTCTTATTTACCCTAAAGTATTCAAAGTTAGAGCAATAATCAAATATCTTAAATCCATCCTTGTCTATCCCAACCCCAAATAAATCCTTACAAAGCCTCGTTCCCCGTCCAATCATCTGCCAAAACTTTGCCTTAGAACGAACCTTTTTAAAGAATACAAGGTTAACTATCTCAGGGATATCAATACCTGTATCCAACATATCTACAGATACAGCTATTTGAGGCAGCTTTTCCTTGGTAGAAAAATCATCAATAACAGTATCAATGTACTTTATATCGTTATAAACTCTCTTTGTAAATCCACTTCTATACCTCGGATGTAAAGCGTCAAAACGCTCTACAATAAAATCTGCATGTTTTTTATTTTTAGCAAAAACAATGGTCTTGCCCAGCCTGTCACCACCTTCAACTTTAATACCATTTTCCATCAAGTCTTGAAGTACGGTATCCACTGTATCCCTATTAAACAGGCGAGTATTCAATTCATCCCCTGCTATATCCTTCACTCCATCGTTAAAGGTTTCTTCAAAATGCTCCTTCTCCTCGTCACTTAACTCATCGTAATGAATACCTTCCTCCATAAGCTTCAGCTTCGTTTCACTAGTATGATGTGGAACTAAATATCCTTCATCAACTGCTTCATCAAGTTCATAGGCATAGGTAGGTACATTGTTCTCAAGGTCAAATATCTCATAGGTATTCTTATCTATATCACTCTTAGGAGTTGCAGTAAGCCCTAAAAGTATAGCATCAAAATACTCAAATATAGCTCCATACTTCTTGTATATACTTCTATGGGATTCATCAATAATAATGAGGTCAAAATGTCCAGAACTAAAGAGCTTTCTCCCATCCTTCCCCTTGGTATCATCAATGGCATTCATCATAGTTGGATAAGTCGAAAATACCATCCTACTCTCGGGGTTATCCTTATTATCAAGTAAATTGCATAGTGATAGCTCCGGTAAAAGATTCTTGAAATTTTTCTTTGCCTGCCTCACAAGGGCCTTTCTGTCGGCTAGGAAAAGAACGTTCTTTACCCAACCCTTATTGTATAGGACATCCACAATAGAAATAGCAGTACGTGTCTTCCCCGAACCAGTTGCCATAACAAGTAATGCCTTTCTATGTCCCTCCTCCAATGAATCGCACACAGCCTGTACAGCCATCTTTTGATAGGGTCTATTGGTGATTTCATCCTTTATATATATTGAGTTTAAGGATTTCTTGTTTTTCCTCTTATATCTCAGCCACTCAAGCTCATCCTTAGTATATATACCCGATACACCACGCTCTGGATAGCTCGCATCATCCCATAGGTAATACTCAAAGCCATTGGTATAAAAGATAATTGGCCTAGTCCCATACTCCCTCTCCAAGCAATCGGCATACAGCTTCGCTTGCTGCTTACCTATCCTTGGATCAACACTAGTCTTCTTCGCTTCAACCACAGCTAGTGGCTTGCCATTTTCACTAAACAAAACATAGTCAACAAAGCCCACAGCTTCACTGTTCGGCATTCCATCAACCTTTACCTCTTCTACACAGTCCTTTCCAATAATCCATCCTGCCAGCTCAAGCTCTAGGTCTATATACATCTTACGGGTCTTAAATTCACTGATCTCATCGACCCTAAAGTCACGCTTCTCCTCGTTCTCAATCCTCTTTGCAGTAAGCTCTTTCCTCAGCTCATCATTTTCCTTTATAACTTCCTCTAGCCTTCTATCCTTTGAGCTTAAACGTTCATATAAATCCTGTAATTCCTTCCTGTTTTTTTCTGCTGTTGGCTGTCTTTAAGAAGTCCTTCGTCAAAAACTCCATCATATAATTCATCGGAATAACAATAATCAATCCAAGATATGAACTCAAATAGGTTTTTAAGGGCAAGTACAGTCTGCTCCCTAGTAATCTCAATATTGGTATGAACCGCCTTATTCCCTAGCTGTTGAATGTACTTGAGCATGGGAAATAGCTTCACATCTATGATACTTCTAAAGCTATAATCATGTATCAAGGAGGATAGGTTGTCTTGATAGGGAACAGTTAAATCCTCATCATAGCTAAATACCCATTTCACAGCTAACTCCAAGGCTCTTCGGACTAATATAGCAGTAGATGCATAGGATACTACTAGGCTCTTTTCAGCTTCGATACAGGCTCCAGAAAAACTCTCGTATAGTTTATGTTTATCTAAAAATGCAAAATTTGATTGCATAGTATCCCCCCTAGTTTTTCTCTATTTCATTATCTAACAAGTATACTTATATCTATAACAAGCA
>JMSU01000271.1_pt1 | contig 16430 bp, 16 predicted proteins | sample 179011 | NCBI WGS metagenome assembly JMSU01 (sample SAMN02769580, study PRJNA246767) | bioreactor metagenome | isolation source: Culture-1 Bioreactor ArsB derived from microbial biomass from the upper 2 cm... | place: Germany: Bremen | collected day 87 after inoculation
AGGTGAATATTTATGTACTGCGATCCCTTAGATGTGATGTCGGTGATAGTCGTATTAAAATTATAAAAAATAACCATGCCAGCCTGCTTTGCCGGAACATGGAAAAAACCGGTCACTTCACGCCCTATCCATGATTTGCCAATTCCATCTCTTGCTGTGACTTCCAGTACGATTGTATCTGTAATATCAGCAATCGAGCAGGGGATGGTTCTGCGTTTTTCTGATTTAGCTTGAAAGCTGAGATCTATTTTTGATCTATATACCAGCGCTGTTTCAAATATCTTAAATAGTTGAGATTGGTCAGTTATCCAACTTGGGGGAGATGTCGTAAGTCTTTTTTTTAATTCCCGGTTATTATACCAGAGCACAGCGGCAACAATTGAAACTACTACAAAGCCGAGTATTATCAGCATATTAACTGTCTGCTGAGGAAGTCCACTGTCTCCGAAGCCTCGGAGAACTTTGTACATATATTCTTGGTCTGCTGCCATTGTTAACTAACCCTTCGATATTCCTGTTTAAGCTAATTCTTAACTTATACTTTTTTTTTAATCTTTTGAAAAGGGATAGCTTTAATGGTGAAGTGTTGCTTTAAGCTGCAGAGTTTAAATGGTTCCTATTTTCTTTAAATGGATTTCTATAGAGGACACCGCTGCAGGGGTGATTCCAGATATTCTGCTGGCCTGACCAAGTGTCAGAGGACGTACTTCGGTCAGTTTTTCAACTGCTTCGCGGGTCAGTCCTGACACTTCAGAATAGTCAATATTTTCAGGAAGTGCTACGGATTCCATCTTGCGGAATTTTTCAACCAGCTCCTGTTGTCTGACCAGATAACCTTCATACTTGACCTGAGTTTCTGCTTCAGCGAGAACTTCTTCTGAAAAGTCTGACATTTCTGGCCAGAAATGTTCTAGATCAGTGATGGAAAGTTCGGGCTGGCGTAAAATGGCAGCGAGGGGAACCGATTTATTTGGAGCGGTACCGCCGATTTTTTCCAAAGTTTCACGAGTCGTTTGGTCTGGTTTAACTTTGATTGAGTTCAAAGTGTTTACAGCTTTGTCCAGTCCCTGTTTTTTTGCGCTGAATAAAGCCCAGTGGTCATCTTTAACCAAACCAAGATCACGACCTATTTCGGTCAGACGTAAATCAGCATTGCCTTCACGCAGCAGTAATCTGTATTCTGCACGTGAAGTGAACATGCGATATGGTTCCTGTGTTCCCTTAGTTACCAGATCATCAACCAAAACGGCGATGTAGGCCTGATCGCGGGAAAGATAAAAGGATCGCGTCCTTCTAGTTTACAAAAGGCGTTACATGCAGCCCACAGTCCCTGTGCAGCAGCTTCTTCATAACCGGAGGTCCCGTTAATCTGTCCAGCTAGATAGAGACCGGGTAGTACCTTAGTCTCAAGTGTGGGCAGAAGCTGGGTAGGGGGAACAAAATCATACTCAATGGCATAGCCGGGACGTACAATTTGTGCCTGCTCCAAGCCTTCGATTGAATGGATCATGCGTTTCTGCACATCAAGAGGCAGACTGGTCGGAATGCCGCTGGGGTATACTTCAGGGCTTTCGTATCCTTCTGGCTCAAGGAAAATCTGGTGGCGGTCTTTTTCAGGAAATCTTGCAACTTTGTCTTCAATAGAAGGGCAGTAACGTGCGCCTGTACCTTTTATCACTCCGGTAAACATGGGTGAGCGCTCAAAACCGCTGCGGATCGCCTCATGAGTCTTATCATTGGTGTAAGTTATATGACAGGGAACCTGAGGCAGACTGATATCGGTAGTTCGAAAACTAAAAGGCTGCGGAGGATTATCTCCATACTGCGCTTCCAGTTTGTCGTAATCAATTGAATCTTTCAGCAGGCGGGGAGTAGTTCCAGTTTTCAGCCTGCCAAGGGTCAACCCGATTTTTTCCAGACTGGCGGACATACCTACAGAAGCAGGGTCGCCCATGCGTCCCCCACTGAAGTTTTCCAGACCGATATGAATCAGTCCTTTCAAAAATGTTCCGGTAGTCAGCATTACCGATCTTGACAGAAATTTTTCGCCGATTCCGGTAATTATCCCAGCAGCCTTACCATCCTCAACTATTAATGATTCAGCAATATCCTGCCTTACCCAGAGATTGTCCTGTGCAAAGATATCCTTCTGGACCACACGCATATATTCGTTGCGATCCATTTGTGCTCGGCTGGCTCTTACTGCAGGACCTTTTCTGGTATTAAGGATGCGGAACTGAATTCCGGCTTTATCAGACCAAAGTCCCATATAGCCGCCGAGAGCATCAATTTCTTTGACCATATGTCCTTTAGCGAGCCCGCCTATTGCAGGGTTGCATGACAAATGACCGATACGGTCGACGTTTATAGTCAAAAGCAATGTCTTCAGGCCGAGATTGGCAGCTGTCATAGCTGCTTCACATCCTGCGTGTCCTGCTCCTGCTACAATAAGATCGAATTTCTCTGGCGGTGGCTGTTTTCTGATCATGATATTTATCTTTAAATTAAAACGGCAAAAGAGCCATTACTTTGGCATCGTTGAGTGTGTTTTTAATAGAGCCTTTTTCGTTAGGCTGGTGTGCCTGATGCAGCAGAGTGGACCAGACAACTGTCTCGTAACCGCGTTCGCGCAGATGTGCAGCAACAGTTCCGCCTCCGATTCCACCTGGTTTTGCATCAACGTTGTAGACCTCTTTAACTGCGAAAAGGACTTTTTCGACGATTTCAGAGTCCACGGAGGTAGGCGGTGCAGCCTGACTTTCGTTTTCTATGTCAACGGTGATTTTAACGCCGTACTCTTCCGCAACGTAGAGTCCCATGCCTTTGACCTGTTCTTTTACTTCGCTGAGGTCATAGTTGGGGAGTACCCTGCAATCGATGTAAAAGACGTCTTTCCCGGGAAGGGTATTGACGTTTTCTACATTGGCTTCTTTTTTGGTGGGCTCAAAAGTTGAGAAGGGCGGTGAGAAAAGTTTGTCTTCTTCGTCAAAGTGATGTTTGAGCTCAGGAACTTCGACGATCATAGCAGCCGCAGCAACAAGAGAATTGATTCCCTGCTCGGGGGTTGATGCGTGGCACTGTTTTCCTTCTACCGTGACCTTGAACCAGATTGTTGATTTCTCGGCGATTTCGACAATTCCTGAGTTAGGTTCTCCGAAGTCCGGTACGAGGAACAGGTCTTTCTTTTTGAACAGGTTTTCGTGTTCCTTGAGCATGTACTCTAGACCGTATTCACTGCCTGTTTCTTCGTCTGCCACGAAAATCAGGCCCAGGTTGATGCCTGGAGTCATGCCTGACTTTAAAAGTGCTTTAGCGGCAATTATAGAACTGACCAGACCTTGGTGGTTGTCTTCAACGCCACGTCCGTAAATAGCATCTCCGTCCAGCTTCATTTCGAAGGGATCAGTTGTCCAGAGGCTTAAATCTCCGACAGGAACAACGTCCATGTGGGAGATAACCCAAAGTGTTCTGGATCTGTCCTGCCCGGGGATCATAGTAACCAGATTTGGTCTGTAACCGCATTCAACCCGATCATCCGGAGCATTGTATGATTTTACTTCACCGAATCCATTTTCGTTCAGATATTCAGTGAGGAAATCTGCTTTGGCTTTTTCCCCGTCCCCATTGTTGTCAGGGCCGATAGCAGGAATGGAAACCAATTTGGAGTGAAGCTGAATCGCTTCATCTTTCAGTTCGTCGATTTTGGACAGAAGCTGAGTGGGCATTAGTGTGCCTCCGGTTATTGAGCGGATTTAGAGGGTTAGGAATCAGACTTAAAACTGGTTGGCAAAATACTCATCCGTTTGGGCGTACCAAAGCGAAGAGCCGGAACAAGTCCGGCTCCCATGATACACAAAAAAGAATCAGTTGAAAAACTGTTATGCAACAGCTTTTCTGGTAATATAAGGCTTACGACTTGCCTGAAAATACAGACTAGCGGCCGCGTGCAGCACGCTTGGATGCTTTAAGCGGGTTAACCTTGACTTTACCTTCTTTATCAACGCCAGCGCGGACGTGTGTAGCGAAGTTACATACACTGTGGTTCCATTTAACTGCGGGCTGAGCGTAGCTGGGGCAGTAATTCTGACCTTCGAACTCAACTGCACGTTCACAACCATCGCATTTTTCAACGATAGTTTCCATGATTACGCCTTTGTAAGAAAGACCTTCAGCAGTCATTTCTGCACCTTCGAGTGCGTGGATTCTTGCATTCTTTTTAGCCATGTAGCGCCTCCTGTTTGGCAAGTCGCTTGCGGACAAGCGTTTTTTATCTTAAATTGCTTGGGAAAAGCACAATTCCCTATGCAGTCTTTACCTGTGTTGTCAAGTAAAAAACTGTTAGAAAATCGTATGAAATTTATTGTTAGCGGCTTTTAAGCCTTTTTAAGGCCCATTCTACGGCCTTTTCAGCCTCTCTGGAAATAGTTTCAATATCGACGGTAAAATGTTTGCCGTCTCTGTATAAAACCTGCCCGTCACATATTGTCAGGCTCACATCCTGTCCTCCTGAGCAATAAATGATATGCGAGAGCGGATTGTATACAGGCTTAAGGTGCATTTTGTCCATATCAACAGCCACAATATCTGCTTTCATTCCCGGTTTTAGTGATCCTGTATCTTCAAATCCCAGAAATGATGCACCGGATAAAGTTGCCATATCAAGTACGGTCTGAGCTGGCATGGCTTCAGGATCTTGGAGAAATCCTTTTTGCAGCAGAGCGGCAGTGCGCATTTCGTCAAACATATCAAGGTTGTTGTTGCTGGCGGCTCCGTCAGTTCCAATCCCGGCAGTGATCCCGGCCTCAATAAATTTGGTAATGGGGCATATGCCTGAACCGAGTTTTAGATTGCTTTGCGGGTTGTGAGAAATTTTCGCACCAGAGGCTTTGATCTGGTCAATTTCTTTATCTGTAACATCAACACAATGATGGATGCGGGTCCTTTTCGTAAGCAGGCCATAGTCGTGCAGGATCTCCAATGGACGTTTGCCGAATGTCTCAAGAGTCAGATTTGTTTCCGGCACGGATTCGGCTGCGTGTATCTGCCAAAGGGTATCAAGCTTTTCAGCTAGCTCCATGCTTTCAGCTAACTGATTGGGGTCAGTCGTAAAAACTGCATGCGGTGTGACAGAAGTTGTTATGCGTTCATGATTTTTATATTTATTGTGAAGGTTTTCGATCACTTCCCACGCATCTGCAGCCGTTTTGAAAAACGGAGAGGGAAATTTAAAAAAGCCTTCACCTAAAACAGCTTTAATCCCGCATTTATCTACAGCTTCGCCCACAACATCTTCATGCATGTAGCCATCGATAAAGGCTGTGGTTCCTGAAGCGATCATTTCCGCACAGCCGATGGACGCTCCCAGTTCAACCAGTTCTTTTGTGAGTCCTGATTCAATGGGAAACATATAATTATGCAGCCACTCTAAAAGCGGGAGATCGTCTGCTACTCCGCGCATAAGCGTCATGGGTACATGAGTATGTGAATTGATTAAGCCGGGCAGGATCACTGATTTTCCGCAATTAATTGATTCATCTGCAATCCATTTCTGATCAATTTCAATCTTGTCCCCAACAGCGACAATTTCATTTCCAACTACGGCTACAGCACCGTCAGTAATAAGACTGCGCTGCTCATCTTGAGTCAAAATATAAGAACCATAGACAATCAGATTACATTTCTGCGCCTGCATAAAACTAACCAGCCAATCCCCACGCTCAAAAAGCGCGAAGCTAATAAAAGTTTTGGGATGCTTAAACCCTTTTTTAAGAAAGGTTTTTAAGCATCTCGGAGGAAAAACATTTCATTTTCAAAAAAGCAAGCGCAGCAAATTAACTAATTTTCTCAATAGTTTTAATGAGCATGGAAGTGACATTTTCAGCGTTTTCCTGAAAGATTTTCAGGATATCGTCCCATGTAACCGGCTCTTCGTCAGTCTTCCAGCAATCGTAGTCTGTGGACATGGCAACAGCGGCGTATGGTATTCCGGCTTCATTGGTGAGAATAGCTTCGGGCGCGGTGGACATATTGATGATATCAGCTCCCCATGCGCGGAACATATGTGATTCAGCTCTGGTGGAGAAACGCGGCCCTTCAATAGTAACTACGGTTCCTTTGTCATGCACAGTAACACCCAACTCTTTGCAGGACTCAATCATTTTTGCTCGTAATGATGCGTCAAATGGCTCAGCCATAGGAGTGTGTGCAGGGGCATGAGGCTCGAAAGAATCGTGAAAGGTTAAGTTTCTTTTGCGTGTGAAATCAATGAACTGGTCCATGATTACAAGATGTCCTCGATCAATTTCTTCACGTAGAGAACCTACTGCAGTTGTTGCCAGAATGCAGTCACATCCGAGATCTTTTAATGCCTGTATGTTTGCCCTGTTGTTTACAAAAGTGGGGGGAATTGTATGTTCACGACCATGGCGGCCTATGATGTGGACTTCTTTTCCGGCAATGGTTCCGGATTTGACAGGAGAGCTTGGTTCGCCCCATATATTTTTTACCTGAGTGTCTTTTGCCTCTTTAATAATGTCCGGGTTATCCAGTCCACTGCCACCTATGATGCCGATTACAGCCATGAGAGCCTTCCTTGTTCAAAAAAGAAAATTACATAAAAAAACTCCTTTTCACTTTGAGTGAAAAGGAGTTTTTAAGACATAAGAATTAGAGTTTGAGTAAGCTGGAATTTGGGATTCCATTAAGTTTACTTTTTCCGTCAAGAAAACCAAGCTCTACGAGGAAACCAATACCGGATACAATTCCGCCTGCTTTGGTTACAAGCTTGACCATGCCTTCGGCTGTGCCGCCGGTTGCAAGAACATCGTCAATGAGTAGGATGTTCTCATCTTTGTCCACGGCATCAATGTGCATGCTCAGACTGTCTGTCCCATATTCGAGATCGTAGTCAACGGAAACAGTTTCGTAAGGCAGCTTGCCGGGTTTGCGAATGGGTACAAAGCCGATATCCAGTTTGCAGGCCAGAGGCGCGCCGAAAATAAAACCGCGTGCTTCTGCTGCCGCAATTTTGTCAGCCTTGTAATCGCTGAACCGTTCAGCCATCTGATCGATGGTGTACTGAAACGCAGTTGGGTCAGCCAGAAGCGGTGTGATATCAAAATATACAATGCCCTCTTTAGGGAAGTTGGGCACGTCGCGGATATAATCCCTCAAATTCATGAATTTCCTCCATCCTTAATGGAATTTATTTATATTCCTCGCTTATGTATTTTAAGCAACTTTGTCAAAGGGGAGGAAAGACTTTGTCTGTTTATGTGAGAGAATTTTTAAATCCCTGTGCTCTGGTTCCGCCACTTGAACTTGTTCCTTCGGCTTTGGCTTTTTGGTCCAGCATTTCTGTCAGCTGTCCCTGAAGTTGCAGCATCTGGTTCTCTTTAGCTGAGATTTGTTCTTTATTCTCTTCCGGATTCTGTTTTAATTTTTCAACTTCTTGTTTCAGTTGTTTAATCTGTTCTTTGATCTTTTTAATCAGTTCATCAAGCTTTGCTGTGGGGCTTTCTGCTGCATCTGTCTTAGCTTCGCCTGACTTCGCTTTTTCCAGCAGGTCCTTAGCCTCATCGGAAATAGCAACTGTATCTCCGTCTTTATCCGATTTTTTTCCTATGGAAAGAGTGGTTTCTTTAGAGTCTTTTTCAATTTTTGAAATCGAAGTATTTAGTTCCGGTCTTGCTAGTGACTGGCTTGCATCCGATCCGATTCGAAAGTCGAAACCCATATTACTAACCTCGTTTTTAGAGCGTTATAAATAGTATTATGACTTTTTTATCGGATCTTGCAGAGATAACTTTAGATTTCTTTATGTAAATTTTTAATGCGGACAGGCCAGGAAAAAAATTGCAGATAATATGCTTAAAATCCAAAGTCCTGAAGATATTTCAAAGAATTTTCCAGTAGCCGTTTTCATAATTGGATAAGCTAGGAATCCTGCTGTCATGCCGATCCCTAGGTTGTAAGTAAAACTCATGAGAATTATCACGAGGAAGGCGGGCACTAGCTCGCTTATATCATTAAGCTCTAAATCCTTACACGGAGCCATCATAAGCATTCCGACGACAATCAGGCTGGGTCCGTAGGCACAGGGAGGGATGTCAGTCAGTACAGGTGATAGAAATAGGGCTGTCAAAAAAAGCAGGGCAGTTGTGACGGCAGTAAGTCCTGTTCTTCCTCCAGCTTCAATCCCTGTGGCAGATTCAACAAAAACACCTGTTGTCGTTGTGCCAAGCAGAGAGGCAAATACTGTTGTTACTGCGTCAACCAGTAGCGGTCTTTCAATTTGAGGCAGGTCGCCATTTTCATCAAGAAGTTTTGCTCTATGCGAAACCGCATACAGGGTTCCCATTGTATCCAGAAAATCTAAAATGAAGACGGTTAGGATTACAGAAATAAAGCCCCAGTTCAGAGCTCCTAAAATATCTAGTTTGAATAAAATCGGCTCAAGAGATGGAGGCATGCTGACGTATGATTCAGGAACTTGAATTATATCTAAAAAAACCGCTGCCGCCGTAGTCGCAATAATTCCGATAATGAGTGCACCGCTGACCTTACGGACCATAAGCAGAGTTGTAATAAAAAAGCAGCCGACGGCAAGAAGCACCGACGGTTCGGTCAGATCACCAATGCGAACAGGGGCTCCGGGGACGCCTGTAGTAACAATACCTGTTGTATTCAGGCCGATGAAAGCTAGGAAAAGACCGATTCCTACGACAAAAGCATTTTTAAGGTTCAGGGGGATGGCTTTTATCATCCATGCTCTGACCCCAGTCACAGTAAAGATAACGAAGAGCATTCCTCCGAAAAATATTGCTCCTAAAGCCGTCTGCCACGTGTGTCCCATGACTTTTACAACCGTGAAAGCAATAAAAGCATTTTCACCCATATACGGAGCTACAGCAAAAGGGCGGTTGGCATATAATCCCATAGCCATGGTGCCAAAGGCTGCGCTGAGAATAGTTGCAACCATACTCGGGCCAAAAGGTATCCCTGCTGCTTCTAAAATTTTGGGATTGACAATAATGATATATGCCATTGTGGCAAAAGTGGTCATTCCTGCAATTATTTCGCGACTGACTGTTGAGCCCTGTGCTTTGATATTAAAAAAATTATCTAAAAAAGAATGCATTGTTATCTCCTGAAAAAAATTGAGCAGCATGTCATGTAAGTGAGGAATTATTACAATACATATCCCATTGCGGGCAACCAAGAACTTGCGTAATGAGCCTCCATGAAGCTAAGGTATTTTTTTTAACGTTAATAATTCAAAGCGGAGTTTTTGTGCAGATAAGACACAGGGCCAAAAAAAGTCTTGGTCAGAACTTTTTGCAAGATGCTAATATAGCACGTAAAATTGTCGACAGTCTCAAGATCAGTGAAAATGATTCTATTATTGAAATAGGCCCCGGACAGGGGGCTTTGACTAAATTCATTCTTGAAGCGGGACCAGAGCGTTTGATGCTGATTGAGAAAGATCGTGATCTTGCTCCTGCTTTGGAAAGTGAGTTTCCTGAGGCTGAAGTCTGTCAGGAGGACGCGCTGAAATTTAATTGGGAAGGGCTTGATCCAGATAAGAACTGGAAAATTGTGGGGAACCTTCCGTACAACGTTGCTTCAAAAATAATGTGGGATATTGCAGCTAAATCTAACGCAACTTGTGTTTTCATGGTTCAGCATGAAGTTGCTCTGAGAATTACTGCTGATCCGGGGTCAAAAAAATATGGTGGCATTACAGCCTGGATTAAAAGTTTCTGTGAGACACAGTATCTTTTTAAAGTTCCGCCGACCGTTTTTAAGCCAAGACCCAAGGTTGATTCAGCAGTCATCAAATTTTTTCCATTACCTGATAATGAAAAACCCGTTGATATTAAGGGGCTTGCAGCGCTTATCAAATACTGTTTTCAGTATAGGCGTAAGCAGTTAGGTAAGATACTGAAATCATTCATTTCTGATTGTGTAGTTGAGTGGGCTGAGAAAGAGGGGCTTTCTCTTAAAGATCGCCCTGAAGCCTTGTCCTCATTGCAATTTCAGAGTCTCTATAAATGTGTTAAAAACGATTTTCCCTCTTGACTTGTTGGCGAAAATCTTGTTTTAGATTTTCATCAAGGTCGTTTAATTAACAGATTCCGCTGGCAATTGGAGAATTTCAGGGAATGGGGACTTGTTTTAAACGGCTTTGAATGTTAGCTGTTCGGACTGCTGTGAAGTAAAAAAGCAGTACCTATATTGAACCCAACTCTCGCTGGTCGGCGAGGTTAATGGCAGGCGCAGATGAGTGTGCCGCAATAATCATTTTCCCGTTTTTAAGGAGGAAGGACTGATGACTAAGGCTGAACTCGTTGTTAAGATTGCTGAAAAAGCTGGTATGACCAAAGCTGATGCTGAGCGTTGCCTCAACTATTTTCTCGATACAGTTGAAGAAACTCTCGTTAACGAAGGAAAACTGACCCTTACAGGTTTCGGTACATTCCAGGTTGATGAAAGAAAAGAACGTGTTGGTCGTAACCCCCGTACTGGTGAAGAAATTAAGATCCCTGCTTGCAAGGTTGTTAAATTCCGCCCCGGTAAGCTTCTCAAAGACGCTGTAAAATAATTAAGGAGATCACGATATGTTGCATGGTGAAACCGTTCAGAGCCCTCTTCCTATGGACCTTCCTTGGTGGCAGCCTGATCACTTTATCTTCTTCGGCGTTCTTTATGTAGTACTCGGTATTCTCGGAGCAGGAATGGCCTACTGTGCTGTAAGAGCATGGATGGATTCCAAAAACGACGTAGCCGGTCACTAGTATTTAATTTTTTTGTCTTTTGATGTTCAGCATCTGGATTAACAGATGCTGAACTTTTTTTTGGGGATATTTCTTGACTTCATTACGGTTGTGAGTCTATAAAAGTCCTCTTCCGCATGTTCAAGTAGTGTGCGAGATTTAATCAGGGGGGTGATTTGATTGCCCGGTGTTTATCTTGAAGATTCTGACAACTTTGAAATAGCTCTTCGCCGCTTTAAGAAGCAGGTTGAAAAAGCTGGAGTTCTTTCCGAACTTAAAAAACGTCAGCACTATGAAAAGCCAAGCGTACAGCGCAAGAAGAAAAAAGCTGCTGCCCGCAAAAGGCTCATCAAAAAAATGCGCAAAATGTCAATGGGTTAGTATATGAGTCTCATTGAGCAGATTGATAAAGACTATATCGTGGCCTACAAGGCCAAAGACGATGTTAAAAAGACAGTTTTGAGGCACCTCAAGACTGCCATAAAAAACCGCATGGTCGAAATCAAAGGGGATACCCTCTCTGATGAAGACGTGCTCGATCTTGTTTCAAAGCAGATCAAGCAGCGTAAGGATTCCATTGAACAGTACGAAAGTGCTGGGCGTCCTGAGCTGGCCGAGAAAGAAGCTATTGAGGTTGAAGCTTTGTCCGGTTATATGCCGCCAGAGTTGTCAACTGAAGAGCTTGAAGCAGCTGTTGATAAAGCAATTGCCGATCTCGGTGCTTCTTCAATGCAGGATATGGGTAAAGTGATGCAAGCCATCATGGCTGCCCATAAAGGACAGGTTGACGGTAAGGCTCTTAGCAGTCTCGTCCGCGGTCGTCTCTCCTGAAGATCAGCTTTAGCTAGTATTTAACGGCAGGCCCCGGAGTCAATCCGGGGCTGTTGCCGTTTTTTCTGTATTGGCCCCCTGATAATCAGGGATATGTTGATCACCTTCATTATTATATTGGAATCTCATGGAGCCAAGATCTCTCCAGCTACTCGAATTTCCGAAAGTTCTTAACGTTCTTTCCGGTTACAGCGTTTCCTCGTCCGGGGCTGACGCTTGTCTTGCTTTGTCTCCTATGCCGGAGGCGGATTCAATAAATTCAACGGCCAGATTTTTCCGACAGGGCCAGAATTTTGTAAAAGAAACCGGATTTCGCCTTGGGACTTTTCCTCCTCTTGAAGGACTTTTTCAGTTCCTTATCAAGCCTAATAACGTACTTGATGCCGATGCGCTTTATGCTCTTGTTCAAACTTTAGGGCAGGCCCGAACTCTTAAAGAAGCTCTCGAAATTGCTGAAAAAAGAGAATGGGACCGTATTGTGGCATTTTTGGAAGGTACTACTTGGCCTCAGAAAACTTTTTCCGGTTTGAAACGCTGTCTGGATCAGGACGGCAACATTAAAGACGAAAGCTCTCCTGAACTTTATGATATCCGTCAGGCCATCCGTAGCCTGCATCAGCGTTGTTCCAAAAAAGTACGTGATTTCATCCACGGCGAAGATATAAGCCGTTTTTTACAGGATGATTTCATGACCATTACCAATGACCGTTACGTTCTACCGCTTAAGACAAATTTTAAAGGACGTTTACAGGGAATTATCCACGATTATTCCAATACCGGAGAAACCTGTTATTTTGAGCCTCTTTTTCTGGTCGAGCTTAATAATTCCATGCAGGAGCTTAAGCAGCGGGAAAGAGCAGAAGAGCTTAAAATTCTAACTTATCTTACCGGGCTTGTGCGTTCCGAGTTTGATGAGTGTCAGGCTGCGTATGCCTTTCTGGTGGAATATGATGTTTTACAGGCCAAAATAGCTTTTGCTGATTCCATGAATGCTGTTGCTGTAGACGTTGAATCAGGTTCTGGGTTCGATTTGAAGGGGGCACGCCATCCTTTGCTTGCAACAGCTGATGGTGGGGTTCATCCTCTTGATATCGAGCTGCCCACCGATCAGAAAGTCCTTATTGTCAGCGGCGGTAATGCCGGTGGTAAAACTGTTTGTCTTAAAACTGTAGGCCTTCTGGCGTCCATGGCTTTCAGTGGTATTCCCGTTCCTGTTGAAAAGGGATCGGTTCTTCCCCTGTTTAAAGAAATTTTCGTAATCATGGGTGATGAGCAGTCACTTGAAGAAAACGTCAGTACTTTTTCTGCTCAGATCCAGTCTATCAGCCGGATCTGGGAAGCAATGGATTCCTCGACCTTGTTTATCCTTGATGAATTCGGTTCAGGGACTGATCCTGCGCAGGGAGCTGCTCTGGCTCAAGCTGTCGTAGACGGTCTTCTTGAAAATGGAGTCACCTGTTTTGCAGCAACTCATTTTCCGGCACTTAAGACTTATGCTTTGGTGACCGAAGGTGTACGTGCAGCCAGTGTTCTTTTTGATCCTTCTACCAAGAAGCCCTTGTTCTCAATTGCTTACGATCAGGTCGGGGCTTCTATTGCCCTCGATGTTGCCCGTGAACACGGTTTCCCCGAATCATTGTTAAGCAAGGCCGAGCAGTACCTACTCATGGACGGTTCTGACACAGGATCTGTCATGAACAGGCTCAACGAACTTGCTGTAAGCAGGGAAAGAGAGCTTGAAGAAATGGATCGTATCAAGGCCAAACTTGAAAAGAAACGCGCCAAGCTTGAAGATAAATTTGAACGTGAACGTCTTTCTGTACTTGCTGACGTAAAGTCACAGGCTCAGAATGTTCTTAAAGAGTGGCAGGATGGCAAGCTCGGACGTAAGCAGGCTCTTAAAAAACTTTCACAGGCCCGCGCATCAATTGGTGGCGAAGATAAGCCTAAAGCTGACGTAAAGACTTTTTCTTTTGAAGATATCAAGGTTGGGGCGCAAATTTTAAATATCAATTGGGGGCGTAAAGGCGTTGTGCTTGAAAAAGACGAACGCAAGAAACGTGTAAAGGTTGATATGGACGGTGTTGCCATGTGGATTCCTGCTGATCAGCTTGGACCGGCAGAGAAAAAAAGTGCAGGCGCAGCTAGTCCCAGGAAAATGGCTGCTGTTGAAGCTGCTCCCAAGGGTGATATGACTCTGAAGATTGATTTGCGGGGCAAGCGGGCTGACATAGCCATAAGCGAACTTGGTAAATTTTTTGATCAGGCTTTATTGCGTGGAGCTACCATTCTTGAGATTGTGCATGGACGCGGGACAGGGGCATTGCGCCGTGAAGTGCATATGTTCCTTGATGGAAATCCGGCGGTTGCAAGTTTCAGCTTTGCCCCTGAAGACAGAGGCGGCGATGGTATGACTGAGGTCGAGCTTCTGTAGTGCATTTTTTATTGCGTCGTGCTATGAGAATGCAGGATGCAGTAATGACACATTATTTCAGCGACTTCGAACTGTTTTTGCAATGTTATGGAGAATGCTTTGGACAGAGCTGCTATCGAAGCTATCAAGGAGCGTCTCGACATTGTCGATATAGTGCGTAGATATGTTGAGCTGAAGCCTGTTTCAGGGCGGTGGATGGGGCTTTGCCCTTTTCATAACGAAAAGACAGCTTCTTTCAGTGTAAACGGTGAAGAAGGTTTTTTTTATTGTTTTGGATGTCAGGCCTCTGGGGATATTTTTGATTTTTACTCCCATATCAACGGGGTAGAATTTAAGGATGCTTTGGAGCAACTGGCAGCTGAATCCGGAGTCGAGCTTACTCCGGGAAAGGTTGATCCGCAGGCAGCTAAAAGAAGTTCTGAACGTAAAATTTTCATGGAAATGCATGAGCTGGCTGCAAAGTATTTTGCAAGAATGCTCAAGCTTCCTGAAGGGCGTGTTGCACGTCAATATCTCGAGCGCAGAGGACTTGAATCTTCTGTGGTTGAGTCTTTCGGTCTGGGGTGCAGTTCTGATGACTGGCAGGGACTGGAGAACCATCTTGTTTCCAAGGGCTTCACAGCTCAACAGGGAGTCAAGGCAGGGCTTCTTTCACAGAATGCCAAAGGGCGTACTTATGATCGTTTTCGCGGAAGATTAATCTTTCCCATAACAAATTTATCGGGTCGGGTTATTGCTTTTGGCGGAAGAATAATTACTGATGGAGAACCGAAGTATTTAAACAGCAGTGATACTCCTATCTATAAAAAGGGAGAACACCTGTATGGGCTTTCAACTGCCCGTAACTCCATCGCCCGAACTAAACATGCTCTTCTTACGGAAGGGTACATGGATGTGATTTCGCTGCATCAGTTCGGTTATACAAATTCCTGCGGGGTGCTAGGAACAGCATTAACTCCGGATCAGGTCAAAAGACTTTCTGGTTTTTGTTCTAAAGTTGACCTCGTTTTTGACGGGGATGCTGCAGGTGTTAAAGCAGCCTTACGCAGCACAGAAATGATTCTTACGCAGGGAGTCTCCTGCGGCGTAATAGTCCTCCCTGACGGGGAGGATGTGGACAGTATTCTTCAGTCCAGAGGGGCGGAAGGATTTCAGGTTTTTATGGATGAAGCAAGGGATGGACTGGAGTTCTCTCTGGCAACTTTGCAAAAGGGGTATTCACCCCGTGAACTGATGGATTGGGCGCAGGGATTTCTTAAAAAGATGTCCAGTGCGTCTTTACGCGCATTTTATCTGCCCAAGGTCGCTTCCGGTCTTGGCGTGGCTGAAGCTGAACTTAGATCAATTTTTTCCAGTGCACTCAGTGCTCCGGTACCACAGCAGCAACAACCTTTACAAAGAAAAGGGTCACAAGCTGCAACTCCGGTGGGTGGACAGGTTAAAGATGATAAATATTTCTTGAGGTATGCAGTAAGGCAACCCGAATATGTCACGGAACTTTCGGAAAGAGGCATAGCACAAGTCCTGACTTCGCACTGGGGCAAAACACTGTGGTCTAAACTAAAGGCTCACAGCGGGCAGGATATTATTCCCCTTCTCGATGATTCTGAAAAAACATTTTATGTCAGTTGCAGGGTAGAAGAAGGTTTATCCGGCTCTGAACTTGAAGAAGAATGGAGACATGTTTGTAAGGTTATTGCCCGGCGGCGGTACGATCTGGGCCGTAAAAAGCTCACGGACGCTTTGCGCCGTGCTCAGGCACAAGGCGACATGGGCCGCGTAAGTGCATATCTTAAAGTCCTGAACGACTCTGTATGGAGGGATGATGAGCAACATTAAGGATATTCAGGCTATTAAAACTCTGATTACCGAAGGTAAGAAACAAGGTTTTCTAACTTTCGAACAATTGGGCAAAGCCTTGCCTGCTGAATTTAACAAGGCTGAACAGCTTGATGATATTATCAAGATTTTCGACCAGTTGAATATCGCAATTGTCAACACACCTGAAGATGGCAAAAAGCTCATGGACGCAGGTGTTGACTCCGGAGATGAAATTAATCTCACCGAAAGCGAAGAAGAAACCGTAGATTACGTTTCTCGCAGTACTGACCCTGTACGCATGTACTTGCGTGAAATGGGCGCTGTGGGGCTTCTTGATCGTGAAGGTGAAGTTGTCATCGCCAAAAAAATTGAAAACGGCGAAATGGAAGTTCTGTACGCATTGGTTGAAATTCCGGTTGCTATTGAAGAACTTATCAGCGTCGGTGAAGATCTCGATGAATCCCGCATCAAATTGAAAGATGTTGTTAAGACCATTGAGGAAGACGATCCCAGTGAAGATGAAATGAACCAGCGTCAGCGTGTCATTTTTCNGCTGGATGAAGTTAAAA
>JMSU01000272.1_pt1 | contig 16418 bp, 15 predicted proteins | sample 179011 | NCBI WGS metagenome assembly JMSU01 (sample SAMN02769580, study PRJNA246767) | bioreactor metagenome | isolation source: Culture-1 Bioreactor ArsB derived from microbial biomass from the upper 2 cm... | place: Germany: Bremen | collected day 87 after inoculation
CCGATATCAATACCGAACAGTTTGAGAATACTGGCTATACCCATGAGGACAATCAAGACTTGACCAGCTGACCAGCCAATCCACCAAAGACGGAGTAAGCACACTTTCCATCTTGCGGAAAATCTTGACTGAAACGGAAACAAGATTGAAAGCTGCCCAGAAAATCACGAACAAGGTCAAAGATTTAGTGATATTGGTTGTGAAAGTTTCTATCGACTCCGGAAATTTAAGGCACTGGTCAGCGAAGAATAATCCCAAAACGATCGGAATAAAACGAATAGGCTCAGCAAGAGCCTTGAGGACACTACTATCTGCATATGAATGATGTTTTTCCAGCAAGTTCTTCAAACGATTCATTGTAAAGCGGGTCAACACCTGACGCAAAATGATAAAGAAGAGAAGAATCCCTATGGCTTGAGCAATATCAATTAAACTTATCCCAGGTACCCCGTTCTCCCAAACACCACGAGCCATCTCCTTAAAGTACTCAAACCAGTCGAACAGGGTAACGAGTTCCGATTCGGCAACTTGGGTGGCATTCTCCATAGAAAAACTCCTGCTTTGAAATGTCGTGTGAATTAATAATTAGAGTGAAATTAATCTGACTTTAGCAGAGCTTAAAATACTGTCAATCCTCCCAAGAGAAATTATAAGTAAACAAGTCTTAAACTAATTTTCCCAAAAACAAAAAAAGGACTTACTAATAGCAAGCCCTTAACCTATTAAAAAAACAAACACGAACTATTTTCTATCAACCTCAATCCCCATTCTCTTAAGCTTCCTGAACACCGTTGTCCTATTTACGTTCAGTGCCTTGGCTGCCTTAGGAATAGAACCATGAATTTTCACAGCATTTAGCAACACATGGGTTTCAAATTCAGCCATGATATCTTTAAGATCTCTGCCTCCGTAGCCATCTATGTTAACTTCCATACTATTCGATGCCTTGGAGACCGCACTTTTTTCAATCATAGACGTGGGCAGATTTTCGATCTGAATTAAATTGTTATCACAAGTGACAACAAGGCTATGAATGAGATTCTCCAGCTCACGGATATTACCGGGCCAGCGATAATTATTCATAACCTCTTCCGCCATAGCGGAAAGACGAACTCTCCGCTTATAACGTACATTGAACTGCTTAAGAAAAAAATTGATAATTTCGAGCAAATCTTCACCGCGGTCACGCAGTGGCGGAATATTAATTACAGCAACCTGTAAGCGGTAAAAAAGATCGCTTCTGAAATTACCTGTTTCCACCTCTTCTTCAAGATTGCGGTTTGTCGCGGCGATTACACGTACATCAATTTTCTTAGTTTTGGTGGCCCCTACCCGCTGAATGACTCCGTCCTGCAACACGCGCAAAAGCTTAGCCTGCAGAGCCAATGGCAATTCGCCGATTTCATCCAGAAAAAGAGTTCCCTTGTCCGCCATTTCAAACAGCCCGAGTTTACCCTTGGAGTCTGCACCGGAAAATGCTCCCGGAGCATACCCGAACAGTTCGGATTCAATAAGATTCTCAGGGATACAGGTGCAATCAACTTTAAAAAAAGACTGATCTTTTCTGTTACTGCTGTCGTGCATCTCACGGGCCATAACATCTTTACCGACTCCGGTTTCCCCGAGATAAAGAACTGTTGCATCGGTCTTTGCAACCTTCTGCACCTGCTTGAAGAGATCACGCATAATCTTACTCTGCGGGGCAAGGTAAAGTGACTCTGGTTTCTGTTTTATGCCATGCTGAAATTTTTCAATAAGCTGCCGCTGAGCCGAGACCTGATCTTTAAGCTGAGAAATAAGGGCAATATCGCGGACATAAGTTACAACAAGCTCGACGTCTTCATCGTAATCAAAAATAGGATGGGCGGTAAGAACAACTTTACGCCCTTTGCTATTGATCTGAACCGCAGTGACACTTTTCTTTTTCTCAACAACTTCAGCGTTCAGAGCAACATCGAAAACTCCGTCCTTCACTAGATCCTGGACATTCACACCAAGTAAATCTTTAGCGTCAAGTCCGGTCAGATTCTCATACATAGTGTTGACTGCAATGGTATTACCAGTCTTGTCAGTGACATAAATACCATCACTCATAGTATCAAATAGATGGCAAAGATAACTTGATATCAAATACTTATGGCTTGGCGAAATCCTACGAGGATGAATATTTTCAGGCATCATAATTTTTCAAACCTCATCAACTCAACATATTAAAAATTTTCTACCCCCGACAGGGAGCACAGCGTGCCGAGGGCCCTTTGCCCGCCGGAGGCAAAATCACCGTTAAAAAGCACAACACATTCAAATAATCTCCTGCCCCACAGGGGGGCGAGGCATTACAAACAAGACTTTAAAACAGAAATTCCGGCAAAAAGAATCACAATCAAGAGAATTTTGCGATTGGATTTACGGATAAGCCCCTTCGAAAACTTAATACCGACCCACCCGCCAAGCAATGAAGCCGGACTTCCTGCCGCAAAATATGAAACAGTTTGCATACTCTGCAATCCGGCGATCACCTGACCGCTGACAATAGCAATACCGCTTATGATAAAACAAGCTCCTAAAAAACCTTTGGCCGCATCAGCTTTCCAGCCGGACATGGCAGTATAAACAGCCAGAGGCGGACCGTTAAGTCCAAAAAGCGGTACCCGAAAAAAAGTCGAAAAAAGTCCTGCCAGAATTCCCCAGCGTGAGTCTATGTGGCTAGGCATCTTCTTTTCAAAAAACAAAGCGTAAAACGCAAATACAACGAGAAAAATCCCCATAGCCAACTTCAGAACGCTACTGGGCAGAGAGCTAATTAAATAAATTCCGGCAGCAGATCCGGCAATTCCACCGAACAGGATATACCGCAAATGATCCCAGCGAATATTCTGGCGATAATTCCAAGCAAGCTGAATATTGAGCACCAGCACGATCAGAGTAGAACTCGGTACAGCAAGACTGAGCGGCATAAAATGGACAACAATAGGCATAGCCACCATTGCGGCTCCCAACCCGACAATATTATTTACAAATCCGGCCAAGCACCATGCCGCCGCAAAAAAAAACAAATCTTCCATTAAAAGCATCCCTGTCGTTTTATTAACTTTTGATCAGAGAATATTTGCAAATAATCTGCCAAGCTAATCACATCATAAACATAACTACCCACTTACAATGAGCTAAAATTCACAATAACAATTGGTATCATGCTTGCTTAGGTCGATGAATCCAATCGCTAAATTTTAAGGAGTATCAAATGGATATTATCGATTTCAGATTTAGACCCAATACACCAGAAGTCATCAACGGCATCGCTAACAGCGCGATGTTTAAAGATCTTTGCGAAGCAATTGAGTTTCACAAACAAAAGCCTGAACCTTTCGAAGACATTATTAAAGGTCTTGAAGAAAACAACGTTGTCAAAGCTGTTATTACAGGGCGAGACTGTGAAACCACTTACGCTTCTATGGCTAACGGCAACGGTGCAGTTCTCGATTTCTGTCTGAAATGTCCCGAAAAGTTCGTAGGGTACTGGGGTGTTGATCCGCATAAAGGTATGGCTGCAATTCGTGATCTGGAAACAGCTGTAACTGAAAACGATTCCATCCAAGGAGCGGCAATTGATCCGTACCTCGCAAAAATTTATCCTAACGATGCCAAGTACTACCCCGTATACGCAAAGTGCTGTGAACTCGAAATACCCATCATTTTCACAACAGGTACAGCCAGCTTTGTTCCCGAAGCAGTAATTGATCATGTAGCACCCCGCTACATTGATTTTGTTGCCCGTGACTTCCCCGAACTCAAGATCATCATCAGCCACGGAGGATATCCTTGGGTCAACGAAGCAATCATTGTAACTCAGCGCAATAAAAACGTATTTCTTGAAATATCCGAATACGAGCTTTGGCCTCAGGCTGATGCATACATGCACGCAGCAAACACCATCATCGGGGACAAACTCATGTTTGCAAGTGCCCATCCTTTTATAGATTACCGCGAGCAGCTTGAAAAATACGCTAAACTTCCCTTTGAAAAGGATGTTTACGAAAAGGTCATGTACAAAAACGCCGCCGAACTGCTAGGCCTTTAGTATTTATCTCCTAAGGTAACAGAAGTTGCCTCCAAAAAACCTCACTCAGCGTAAGCTGTCCTATACAGCTGGCCCCTGAGAGTTAACCACTCTCGGGGGTTTTCCTTTTATTTCAAAGACTTAAAACGCCTGTGCATTTTGGCAACACGATGCATACATGCAACACTTGACATGTATCCCTTAGGATATCAATGCGATATAATATAACAGTCTAAGAATCGTTTTCTTTTAGTTGCAAAACTGCAACCAGTCCTCCAAAAAAGTTGCACACTGATCATAAAAATAAGTCTTTTCCGGTTTCGAACCACTCTTTTTTAGTTTATGCATGACTCGCTTATGCCCACCATGTATTAAGAACGGGTTGCAGATCATTTTTCACAGCTTTCCCGCTTGTCCCCTCTTTATGTAAAACTGAGGAATTACTCATGGCATAGCAATTGCTCTAATGTGAAAAAAGTGGCAAAGCCAAAATCTGTTAACCTTAATTCAAATGTCCTATGGGGGGATATGTGATGTTTAAAAGAATGTTCAAAGTAGCTATACTTATTTCCTGCCTCTTGCTCGCTCTCACCGGCTGTAAACTCGGCGGTTCCAAAGCTGACGATACTATCAAAATCCGTCTCGCTCATCCTATGGCTCCCGGTAACAACGTTACCCTCGGCTACGAAAAATTCAAAGAGCTGGTAGAAAAGAAATCCGGCGGCAAAGTAAAAGTTGAACTGTACGGCAGTTGCATGCTCGGCAGTGACCGTGTTGCCATGGAATCCGTTCAGCGCGGTTCACTTGAGATGGCTTCCAGCTCCTCCCCGAACATGGCTAACTTCTCTCCTAAATTCATGATCTTTGACCTGCCTTACATCACTGATATCAAAGACCAGCCAAAAATTTACGCCTCCCTCGATAACGGAAAACTTGGCAAATACTTCACAGAAGTTGCTGAAAAGATCAATCTTAAGCCCATTATGTTCAGCGAATACGGCTACCGTAACTTCGTAACAACAGATAAACCCATCTCCACAGCAGACACTCTGAAAAAACTCAAGGTCCGTGTAACTGCCTCACCTGTTGAAATCGAAGTTGCAAACGCACTGGGCATGAGCCCCACACCTATCGCATGGGGTGAAACATACACTGCTATGCAGCAGGGAACTGTAGACGGCGAAGGTAACACTTTCTCCCTGCTCTGCGACGCAAAGCACGATGAAGTTATCAAATACGCAGTTGATTCACGCCACAACTACTGCATGCATATCCTCATGATGAACCTCGACTACTGGAAGAAACTTTCTCCTGAAGTACAGAAAGTCATTACTGAATCTGCAAACGAAGCTCTCACGTACCAGCGCAGTATCACTGCCGACCTTGAAGCTAAAGCAGAACAGAAATTCATTGATCAGGGTATCAAAGTTCACAAGCTGACCGCTGCAGAACTCGCTGAGTACAAAAAACGCACCCGTCCTGTCTGGGATATGTTCAATGACAAAATCCCCGCAGAGCTTTTCGAAATGATGAAGGAAGTGCAGCAATAAGCTGCTCTAAAGCAACTTCATATAGAAGGGTATTTTATAATGGAAACCAACATGGCTCCCACTGCGGTGGGAGCCCCCTCAGAAGAAAAGCCGAGCAAAGGCTTTTTGCAGATGCTCAATGATGACTTTGAAAAGCCGTTCCTTTTTATAGGACTGCTCTCCATCATCCTCATCATTACTTTCCAGACCTTTTACCGCTACATCGTAACAAACCTGATCGAAGATGCAGGCTCCGCTGTCTGGACAGAAGAGCTTGCCCGATTCATCTTTGTATGGATTTCATATCTTGCTGCGCCTCTCGCAATCAGAAAACGCGAAAACATCAGGGTAGACATCATTTTTGACCGTCTGTCCCAGAAATGGCAGCATATATTCTGGATGGTCAACAACCTCTGCTTTATCGTGCTCGGTGTTGTTGTCGCCTTCATGGGTATGGACCTGATCGGAATGCAGATGCGTTCACCGCAGATCGCACCAGCTCTGCAGATTCCCTACTACATTCCTTACATGATTCTGCCCATCGGCTTCAGCCTCATGGTGCTGCGTCTTGTTCAGGATACTGTTAAAGAAATCAAACGTTCCAGCATCATGCATGCAGCTGCAGCTGTGGTAATCACCGCACTCATATTTATCCCCGTATTACTGGGTATTGATTTCGGCGCAACCACAGTTCTGTTCGGTTACTTCCTGCTTTTCCTGATTATCGGCGTGCCCATCGGCATCAGCCTCGGGTTAGCATCTCTGGTAACCTTGCTCAGCTCCGGTTCACTACCTATCGACTATGTTGCGCAGATTTCCTTCACCTCCATCGACAGCTTCCCCATCATGGCGATCCCTTTCTTCATCGCTGCGGGTATCTTCATGGGTTCCGGTGGACTGTCTGAAAGACTGCTCAACCTTGCTGACGAACTTCTCGGGCCCCTGCCCGGCGGTATGGCACTGGCAACCATCGCTACATGCATGTTCTTTGCCGCCATCTCCGGTTCCGGCCCCGCTACTGTTGCTGCAATCGGTTCCCTGACCATTCCGGCGATGATTCAGCGTGGCTATGATAAATATTTTGCATGCGCTGTTGTTGCAGCTGCGGGTGCAATCGGGGTTATGATCCCCCCAAGTAACCCGTTTGTTATCTACGGTGTTGCTTCTCAGGCATCTATCGGTAAGCTCTTCATCGCAGGCATTATGCCCGGGGTCCTCACCGGCCTGGTACTCATGGCTTTCAGTTACTTCATCTCCAAGAAAAAGGGATGGATGGGCGAAGAGAAAGAACGCTCTTTCAAATCCATCACCAAGGCTTTCTGGGATGCTAAATTGGCGCTCATGGTTCCGGTCATCGTTCTCGGTGGTATCTACGGCGGTCTCATGACCCCCACTGAAGCGGCGGCTGTTGCAGCTTTCTACGGCCTTATTGTAGGTCTCTTCATTTACAAGGGCCTCAACCGTCACAACATTGTGGACTCCTTTATGGAAGTCTGCTCCACATCCGCTATCGTCATCATTCTGATGGCTATGGCAACCATCTTCGGTTACATCATGACCGTTGAGCAGGTTCCTGCGAAAATTGCTTCATTCATTCTCGGAATGACTGACAGCAAAATTGTCATCCTGCTGCTCATCAACGTTCTGCTGCTGATCATCGGTACTTTCATGGAAGCTCTTGCTGCCATCGTAATTCTTGTACCGATCCTGCTGCCCATCGTAACCAAGGTCGGAGTAGATCCGGTTCATTTCGGTATCATCATGGTTGTTAACCTCGCTATCGGATTCGTAACTCCTCCGGTCGGAGTTAACCTCTTCGTGGCCTCCTCAGTTGCCAAAGTAAAACTTGGCGACGTATCCAAACAGGTCATGCCTATTCTAGGTCTGATGATTCTAGTACTACTCGCTGTAACCTACATTCCTGAAATATCACTCTCATTTATTGGTAAGTAGAGTAAAATAAAGATTAAGTAAGGCCCTGTCAGCTTAGCTTTCAGGGCCTTACTTTTTACAACAGAAAAGACCCAAGCTGCAATTTATCAACTTACTTAATTACCTTTTAATCGATAAGTTCAGCAAAAAGAATCGATAGGATTCTCAACTAACGACCTATCACACCTGACAGGAAGGAAATTTCAAATGTCCTTAAGTGCAAAAAACAAAATTGTTTTCAGTGTATTGGCATTCTTTGCTGTGGTAATTATGGGTATGACCGCAATATCATATAAAAAATTCAGTTCCTATTCAGATGACACTGAAATGGAAAAGCTGGATACGATTGCACGGGCCGTAGGTAAGGCTGTTGCTGAAAAAACAGACATCTACTTCAACACTCTCGAGCTGGCTGCCAGAATACTCGGAGACGGTCCTGATCTGAGTGATGAAAGCGATATTCCAAATAGAATTGCTGTTATTGAACAATTGAGACAGCAGACAAACACAATGGAATCTTATTATGGGCTGAAAGACGGGAGAGCTTACACCGCCAAACGCCAAGGAATAATTCCAAATTTCAATGCAAAGCAACTTGGAAGAGAATGGTACAAACGTCTTTTTGCCGGTGAAAAACGCATCATGACCACTCCCTATACATCATCCATCGGGGCAACTGTTATGGCTGCAGGTGTTCCCATTATGCAGCACGGTAGAATTGCCGGAACCCTATGTGTGAATCTCGGACTGACAGATATTACTAATTTTTCCAACAATATACTGAACTTCAAAAACATATTCCTGACCCGTAGCGATGGGTACATCATGGCTAACCAAGACAAAAAACTCATTGGGAAAAGTCTTTGGGAAGTTATCCCCGGTCTTGAAAAATATAGCAGACAAGAAGGCAATGGGAGAATTGATTTCTTACTTAACGATGAAGCATACGGTGGAAGCCTGTATATTATTGAAGGTCTGGACTGGAAAGTCTGGACTTATGAAAAACAGGAAGTCATCCATGCAGCCTCCACAGCCAATCTGAAATTAAATACCATTATGGCCGTTGCGGCACTTATCCTCTCTGCAATCATGGTTAATGTCCTTGCTGCAATGCTGATCTTCAAGCCACTAGTCAAAGGCGTTGAATTTTCCACTGCAGTAGCTGAAGGTAATCTGGACGAAACCCTTGATGTATATCAGACCGATGAGGTCGGCGTTCTCGCAGAGTCACTTCGCACCATGGTAGCAAAACTCAAAGAAATGATCCTTGAGACTGAAGAAAAAGAAAAAATAGCTACCAAGGAAGCAGAGCGAGCACGCAAAGCAGTTGCCGAAGCTGAAGAGGCACGAAAAGAAGCCGACCTTGCAACCCGTAACGGCATTATGCAGGCTGCTTCACAAATCGAAGGGGTTGTCGGACGCATTGCTTCGGGAACTGAAGAACTGGCAGCTCAGGCTGAAGAGATCAAACAAGGAACCGAAGTCCAGCGCGAACGCATGACTGAAACGGCTACCAGCATGGAGCAAATGAATGCATCTGTACTGGAGGTGGCCCGCAACTCAAGTGATGCAGCCGGAACAGCCGGCAACACTCATGATGCAGCCAGTAGCGGAACAGCCCTTGTTCAGCAGGTTATCGACTCAGTTAATCATGTCCAAGATCAGACTGAGGCTATGAAAACGGATCTGACCTCTCTTGGCAAGCAGGCTGACAGCATCGGCGCCATCATGGATGTTATTAATGACATTGCCGACCAGACTAACCTTCTCGCTCTGAACGCGGCCATCGAAGCGGCGCGAGCAGGTGACGCAGGAAGAGGGTTTGCGGTTGTGGCGGACGAAGTCCGCAAACTTGCTGAAAAGACTATCGGCGCCACACAGCAAGTGGGCGAAAGCATTTCCGCAATTCAGGACGCTGCCAGAAAAAGCATAACTTCTATGGATCAAGCTGCCACTTCTGTGGAAGAGACCAACAAGCTGGCCTCTAACTCAGGTGAGGTGCTCAGCAACATTCTTGCCTACTCTGAATCAAACTCAATGCAGGCTCAATCAATTGCCACTGCAGCTGAGCAGCAGTCAGCCGCCTCTGAACAAATCAACCATGCAGTAGAGGAAGTATCAAGAATATCATCTGAAACGTCTGAAAGTATGACCCAGTCAGCCATTGCCATTGAAGAGCTGGCTGAAATGACCAGCGAACTCAGTAATATTGTGGACCAACTTAAGAACTCATAAAGACGTAATATATTAAACTTGCGGGCATGACGGCTTTCCACAGGGTGGTTGTCATGCCCGCTATTTTTTCGAAAAAAGCCTGAGCCGGACGAACTCTTTTTTAATGAATAACTCTTTGATCTGCCTGCGGGGTTGCAGGCACATGTTTATTTACTAGCAGAGAACATCTGTTATCCACTGATTCATGGAAGTCCACCCTAGACGCGGACAGCTTTGGACAGGGCACTTCAATCAATAACGCCAAAAATTTCCTTTTCCAGCTCTCAAGACTTGCCTCTTATGCAACAACAGTATACGCAATGCTGCATCCCATGATACCCACAACCCGTCTTACAGCTTTGATGACCAAATCCATTTCTCCTCATTTCCCCAAACTAACGGCCCAGCTCAGAAAACCCATTGTCATTGGTGGCAAGACCATACCCAACCGCCTCTGGCTGGCCCCCATGGCAGGATTGACCCATAGTGCCTTTCGACAGGTTCTGGCTCATTATGGTTCCTGTGGCTTAGTCTTTACGGAAATGTGCAACGCCAAGGCCGTGCCAACTGAAAACCCCAGAATATCCCCGGTATTTCGGTGGCAGGAATGGGAACTCTCCAGTTTGGTCTGCCAATTAGTGGGTGCAACTCCAAAGGAATTGGTTATTGCAGCAAAGCGTGTGGAGCGAGAAGGTTTCTTTGGTGTGGACATCAACATGGGATGCTCAGCACGTGGAATGATCAAACGCGAGGCTGGAGCTGTCCTTCTCAAGACGCCAGACAAAGCAGTGGCTCTGGTGAAAGCTGTGCGAAAGGCTGTATCAATTCCTATTTTCGTCAAATTCCGCACCGGCTGGTCCAAGGACATTGGCCCGGCAGTAGCTCTGGCCAAAGAGCTTGAGGCTGCAGGAGCCGACTGTCTGGTCTTCCATCCTCGTGTGGCCCCTGACAAACGCACCCGCCCTCCGGTCATTGAGAACATCCGCTTCATTAAAGAAGCGGTCTCCATTCCCGTCTTTGGCAATGGTAATGTGACAACACCGCTTCACTGCCAGAATATGCTGGACACAACAGGTTGCGATGGAGTGTCCATAGGCCGTATGGCTATAGCACGTCCCTGGCTCTTTGCTCAATGGACAGCTGGATACACGCCAGAAGACACTGTTTTTCAGGACTACATCCTGCATATGGCCACAGCCTTGGAGCAGGAGTTCGATCCCATCCGAAGAATCAAACGATTTAGAATGTTCATTCCCTATTTTGCAGCCAATTTCCAATTTGGTCACAGCCTGCTGGCCACCTTCTCCAAAGCCAAGACCATGGACGATGTCCGGCAGTTGGCCAAAGAACACATCAGGCCAAACATGCCATTGAGCCAGTCTCCCAACATGAATCTGTATAATCTCTGAGCCTGTCCCTTAAAGAATGAAACAGTCTTATTATCCGTGAGAGTGAAGCATAGAGTATGAACGTGAGTCATTGCTGCACTCAGGAGAATAACCATTGTCAAAATCAGACATTCTTTTTTCATCAGCTCATCCTTTTGTTGCTTCTGTTCTGGCCTCCTGAAGGTCGTCCAATGCTGCCAGTGCCCTTTCTGCTCTGGATTTGTATTTTTCCATGTGTGTCAGTTTCTGAAAGTCATTTCTCGAAAGTTGCCATTGCTTTAATTCCCAGAAGCAAAGCCCTCTGTATAGACGCGCTTCAGCGGCTTTCGGGTTTTGTTTCAGACAAAGTGAAAATGACATCCTTGCGGCGTTGAATTCGCGCAACTGATAAAGAAGCTTGCCTTTTGTCATAAGCAATTGCAGGGAAGACTCCTTCTCCGTATTGCTTTTCAGGGCCTGATTTACAAGCTTTAAAGCCTCATGTGGTTTTCCTGCGCAGGTATACAACGAAACCAGCTCTTGAATCTGCTTCTTTTTTTTGTTCTTTCCATATGTTTTATTCAGAATACTAGCAGCCTTAAGTGGTGCGTGAATATACTTGTATAGTTGTACCAGCTGCCTGTTTTCCTGCTCAGTGGGAGTGCTGAAACTATAACACATTTCCAGAGCGGCAGCAGCGGCAACATATTTTTTGCGGTCCATTTCCACCTTTGCCAGCATCTTCCAGTATTCAGGGGCCTGTGGATATTTTATCAGCAGTTTCCTAAGGTAGTTCAGAGCCTTGCTCTGCTGTCCTGATTGCAAAAAAGAATGGATCGACAACTTGATCCAATCCTTTTTGGGGTTCTTTGTTTCAGCTAAAAGCCGGGATAAAATTCGGGCAGATTGTTTGTACTTTTGCCCTTCATAATATGCGGCTCCGGCATGATAGAGCATTTGCGGATTTTTAGGCGACAGTTCGTAAGTTCTTTCAAACATCCGGGCCGCCTGTGCGTATTTTTTTTGTTCATAGAGAAGAACTGCACAGTTGCGACAGAGTGATTCATTCTCGGGGTAAAGTTTATAGCCATCATGAAAAGCGGTTAAGGCCCCCTCTCTGTTACCTGAATCGTGTCTGGCAGCACCGAGCATGATGAACACTTCAGCCGGGACTGTTTCTTTTGTGGTCTGAATATATTTACTGAGAATTTTCTCAGCCCCCTGCGCATTCTTTTCTTTCAAGTCGCTTTGTGCCTGAATAAGGGAGTGTCTGGCCTGCGGCGGGAAGTTCTTAGCCTCAGAAAATGTTACACAAAGTAGAATTAAACAGGCACTGAGAAACCCCAATAGAGGTATGGTACGGATTGTGTGCTTCATTATTGTGTCAGCTCAAAGTTAAATGGAAGCAGGACCCATGTGTCCACATCGTTTCCGGCATAACGTCCGGGCTTGAAACGCCATCTTCCGGCGGCACTCAAAGCGGCAGAGTCGAAAATACCGATCGGCGATGATGAATGGATTGTCAGGTGATCCGGTTTGCCGTCTTTTTTAACAAGCAGCCTGATCACAACCTTTCCTTCAGTCCGGGAACGTCTTGCGGAGTAGGGATATTCAGGGGCTATGCTGCGCAAGACCTGCGGGACATCATCAACCTCATTAATATTAAAGCCCATACCACCGAGGGCGCCTGCCGGGATGGAAATCCCCCCGCTCAGGGAAGGATGAATATCCACATCAAAAGACGGTATTCTCATCTGCATCACAGGAGTCGGCTGCTGCGGGGTCGGTTTTGCTGTAAATTTCAGGTCCAGCTCTTTCGGTGGCTGAGGCTCTTCCTGAAATTTGTCCGGCATGTCATTAATAATCTTTTCCGGTTCCGGACTCGCCAGCCGGATGGCTCCTTCAATAAGTGGAGAGGTACGGGGCCGATTAATTTCCGTAAGGCAGACCATAGCCAGACTTACACCCCCTGCCATAAATAAAGCGAGAAGCATACAAAGAGAATATTCACTGGCAGTCCTAAGACTCATTGCGGCTTCCTCGCAGCAACGCTAACGTTTTTAACCCCTGCCAGACGGCATTGATCAAGCACCTGAACCAATGTGCCCGTATGGCTGGACTTATCAGCAACAACCACAGCAGACCCTTCCGGTGTTTCAGCAAGAAACCTTTCCATGTAGGCCCGCACAGAACGGATGTCCAATGAACGCCCTTCAACAAAGACCCTCCCTTGAGCGGTCAACCCGAGGATAACGTTTGCTTTGGCCTTAGTCTCGGCGGATTGGGCGGAGGGGCGTTCCACCTCCACTCCGGCCTCACGTACAAAGCTGGTCGTGACTATAAAAAAAATCAAAAGGATAAAAACCATATCAATAAGCGGCGTCATGTTTATCTCTGACGTTCCACTGCGCAGTTTCCTTCTGTGGCGTATGTTTATCATCAGGTTATTCCTGTGGTGTTGTACCGTGTTGCAATCTGATACAGAAAAGCTCTATCCGTTTGCTGAGCTTGTCAGCACGGCTGTAGAGAATTGCCCCGAACAGCATTCCCGGCACAGCCGCGATGAGTCCGCTTTGGGTAGTAATTAATGCCTCGGAAATACCAGAAGCAAGAGCTCTGGCATTACCTGTGCCGGAAATAGCAATCACATCAAAAGTGGAGATCATACCCGTAACTGTGCCAAGAAGTCCCAGTAGCGGAGCAAGGGCTGCAAGAACCATAATAGTCCGGATGTACCGCATAGCTTTTGCCTGCTGCACTGTTTGGATGGATGTCAGAACTTTCTTATTAAGCTCTGCGTTGCTGCTGCACTGCTGTTGATACTGGCTATGAATTTCCCGTTGCCATCCTGCATATTCCTGTGTGTTTTCGTCTTTTTTAACGATTAAAAAGAAACGGATTTTGAGAAAAATCAATGTCCACATGAGAATAGACAGCAGAAAAATCGGGATGATAATTTCTCCACCGTTTTGAATATGAAACAGCCATTTTTCAAGAAGACTATGCAGCATCTCCATACACCGTACCCTTTTCAGTGCCGGGGCCCTTTTTCATCAGGGCCACTGCTATGGTTGCTCCCTTCTCTTCCATGTCACCCACAATTTTATCCACTCTGCGGTCAAGAATGTGGTGCAGAAGCATGATGGGCACGGCTACAGCCAGTCCAAGCTGGGTTGTGACCAGAGCCTCAGAGATACCGCCGGACATCATACGCGGATCTCCGGTTCCATATATGGTAATTATCTGGAAAGTATTGATCATGCCCGTAACCGTACCGAGCAGCCCCAGCAACGGGGCTACTGCAGCCAGCACATTCAGTGTCGGTAAAAAACGTTCAAGCAGAGGCAGTTCTTTGAGAAGTCCTTCCTGAAATGCGTTTTCAAGGATTTCCTTACTGGTCCCGGCATATTGCAGGGTATGATTAATGACCCTGCAGGTGGGGAAACTTGATTTCTGCAGGCAGAACTCCCGACACTCTGTCCATTTCCCTTTAGAAACCAGATCAATGATCCGACTCATATTTTTGCCGGAATTAGCCCGAATCCGGCTCAGTGAAATAAAACGTTCAACAATGAGCAGAGCGGCAACCAGACCAACAAGCAAAATCGGCCATACAAGTATGCCGCCTGCGGACAGCCAGTCGCCGAAGCTTTTCTGAGTCTGAGCGAGACGTTGCAAAGCAGCACCGTTAGAAATATCAACCGGAAACAAATTGCTTTTACCATCAAAAAAATCATTAATTGAGCGGGAAAGCATCCAGCCCGGTTCTCCGGCAACAGCTTTCAGTCCGATCCCACCGGCATCAGGACGCAAAAAGCCAAGTTCTCCGTCAGGAGTTCTGAAAACTGTAGTAAATGTGCCTATGCGAATGGTCTCTCCTTTTTGGGCCTGCCCGTCCTGAGCAGTAAATTCCGCATTATTATAAATGATCTCTCCGCTGGCCTGCATTTCATCGAGATACAGATTCAAAAGCTGCCTGATGCTTTCCATTCCCGGAAACCTGTTCGGTTTAAGGATTGCCTCAAGTACAGGCAGACGCTCAGGGTACTCCGGTGTAGTCAGGCTTTCATTAAAATAATCCCCGGCCTGCTTGGCTGAAGTACGGATCGCGCCATCAATGGTTTTCAGTTCGTGTGCCTGTTCAGCCAGCTCTTCCTTCAATTTTGCTTCTTCGGCCAGCAGAGATTCGTATTGCTCCTTCAGCTCATTAAATATCTTCTTCTTTCCGGCGATGGATTTTTTAAGTATGGCACTTTCTTTTTGAAGTTTTTTCTTTTGCTCAGCTATGATCTGGTCGGTCTGTCTGGCTTCCTGTTTTGCCGATTTTAAATTATCCGCAACTGTTTGGGATACGGTATTCATATTTGCAGCCGCTGCTGGGCCGGCGAAAAACAGAACGGCAAACAGTGCAATGATCGTTTTTTTCATTGGATTTTTCCTGTCATATTTGGTCGTCTGGTTGCGCAACAGGCAGAGAGATGAGTTCCACTGCCCGCTTGCGCGAGGCCATGTCTTTGGCTTTTTGAATGTCTCTCGAGAATTCTGTATTTACAGGCAACCATGTTTTGGAGCTGCGGTCCCAATAACCGGAGGATTTGCCGTCTTCGGTCTGATAGTAGAGTGCTGTCCGCCCGAGCCGGAAGACTGACACAGTAGTAGGAATTCCATTCAGCTCAATTTGTTCTGAAGTGGTCTCCACATTACGTCCGTATTCCGTTTCAACCTGTAAGGCATCAAATACCCGGCGCAGCTTTTCGCTGAGCTCCAAGTGATAGTCATCAAGAGAATCCCGCAAAAAAGCGATTCGCTGCGTTCTTTCCTTGTGCAGAAAGGGCAGGTCGGCCTTGATCTCCTCTTCCAGTTTGTTGGCGATTGTTTCCAGAAAAGGCTCAAGCTCCATGCGTATTTTTTGAGCTTCTGCTTTTCGTCGCTTCAGTTCTGCAATAGTTTCCTGCTGTTTTTTTACATAACGATGATATTTTGTATTCTGAAAGGCCACCCAGTCATCAAGCATCTTCATATTCGTGATTTCAGCGGAAAGATCTTTTTTTGCATCATCCCATTTCTGATATTTTTCAGACGCAACGGCTTCTGTTTTCAAAGCCTTTACGACCTTTTCATAGATGGGCTGTGATGTCGCTCCGGATTCGTTTGCCGTCAAAGCAAGTATCAGAAACGCTCCCAGCGTGATCGATTTAAGCATGATAAATCCATTTTTTGCAGTTAAGTGACTTTGATTATGAATTCCCTTATCAACAGAAACCATGTATTGCAAGGCCTCTCCTAAGATTCATATTAAGATTTGTCCTTGATTTG
>JMSU01000273.1_pt1 | contig 16176 bp, 14 predicted proteins | sample 179011 | NCBI WGS metagenome assembly JMSU01 (sample SAMN02769580, study PRJNA246767) | bioreactor metagenome | isolation source: Culture-1 Bioreactor ArsB derived from microbial biomass from the upper 2 cm... | place: Germany: Bremen | collected day 87 after inoculation
CCCTGCATATGCAGAGCCTTGTAATTAACGTGGTAGCGAGGAAGGGAATTGAACCCCCGACACTGCGGATATGAGCCGCATGCTCTAACCAACTGAGCTACCTCGCCACGCTTTTGGTGTGGACTTCCCGTCCAACGAGGAGAGTAACTATACTCTCTGGTTGCACTTGGCAAGTAAAAAAATAACTTTTTTTAAATTTTTTGAAAATAATCTTATTTTACAGTCCACTAGCCACTATTATCAGTAAATATAATCAATTTGACCTTAGGTCTGATTTGGCCAAAAAAACGCTTAAAAGCGGTGCTTCAGCTCCAGAAGAAAAGGATAAGTGGGGCAAGTGCCAGCCGATAGTACGCAAATGGACGTAGAGTTAATTTTCCTAAAAGATATATAAAACCTTTAACCGCTGCCCATGCGGAGAGAAAAGACACAATAAATCCTACAGCAAGAAAAGGAAAATCTGCAGCGGTAAAAAGCTGATAGCTTTTTAGCATGTCATATCCTGTCGCGGCAAACATGATGGGAACGGCTGCGATAAATGAATATTCGGCAGCTACCTTACGTTTGGCCCCCAGAAGCATCCCTCCCATAATAGTTGCGGCAGATCGGGAGAATCCTGGCCATAATGCTAAGCATTGAAAACAGCCGATGCCAAGAGCAAGTTTCGGAGTTATTTCATCAAGAGTAAAACAGCTTGGCTTAGACTCTTTTTTTCAACGATTAAAATCATGATCGCGCCTACACCTAAGGCCCATGCTACAGTATATGGATTGAACAGATATTCCTTTATGTAGCTATGAGTCAGCAGCCCGATGATCGAAGCGGGCAGACTGGTTAGAAAAAGCATATAAAGTCCTCTTACACCCGAAAAACGCTGTCCCGGGGCCGGGACAATGAGTCCCCAAAATCTGGACCAGTAAAGTACAACTACAGCTAGGATAGCACCAAGCTGGATTGCAACTTCAAAGCTTGCAGCCTTTTCGCCGGTAAAGCCAAGCAGGTGTCCTGTGATGATTAGATGCCCGGTACTTGAAACAGGGAGAAACTCTGTTAATCCTTCAACAATGCCTAGAATCGCGGCAGTAAAAAGAGATGTCATTTATGCACCTTTAAAATTCAGGTTTATGAATAATTCAGTTTACAATTTCAGTTTTGTTAAGGAATGGGTATGTCAGCCTGCACAAAGTTGCAAGGGGCGACAAGCTGGTGTATTGTTAAAAATTAATAAACCATGTTCTCAAAAGGAAAAAATATATGACGACTATAGTCCCCCCATGTGAGCTTACCCGCAAAGCAATCAAATGGATTTCTGAGCAGAAGGGAGAAACTCAAAAACCTGTTGCAGCTCTTTTAGAAGAGGCTGCCATGCGTTTCAATCTATCCCCTAAGGATATGGAATTTATGGAGCGTTTCTACTCTGATAATTCTGACGAAATACCTGAGTGCGACTAAAATAATTTTTTTGCTGAATAACTATGTCATAAACAAGAAATTTGGCTGTCAGGGCTTTCAATAAAGCCTTGCTTTCTTTTGCTGCTGAGAACCAAATCATTCGTTAAAATGCAAAGTGTTATCATGTTTACGGCCTGTCCGGCTTAAGAAGGCATTAAGCCCCTTAATTTTTATAGTCTGCATTTTTTGCGGGAATCAAATTGAAGCTTCTTCACCGTCAAATATTTAAAGAATTAATATCCATCTTTACCTTAAGTATTTCAGGATTTATGGGCCTGATCCTCATTGGTAGACTCCTGCAATTCAGGGATCTTTTTATGGGGCAAAGTATTGGCATTCTGGAAATGGCCAAGCTTTTTATGTATTTATGTCCATTTTTCCTGCTTATCCTCACCCCGATTGCAACCATGTTGTCCATTTTTTGGTTTTTTTGAGGATGAATGCTGATAATGAAATAACTGCGCTTAAATCAGGTGGTCTCAGCCTGTACAGGCTTTTACCCGCGCCCATAATTTTTTGTATTTTATGTACTGGGGCAGATGTCTTTTTTTCCCTCTACGGTCTGTCATGGGGAACAGAGAATTTTCGTAATTCTTTGATGGAATTTGCACGAACACAGAGCCAGCTTGCGCTTAAGCCCGGAGTTTTTAACAAAGATTTTCCCGGGTTAGTGTTTTATGCAGATAAAGTTGATGATGAAAATGGGATCATGCGTTCTGTTTTTGTCCGTGACAGTACCCGTAAGGGAATGACTGCAACCATTGTTGCTCCTCTGGGGGAAATCCGTACTGATCCTGCACATGGACGTTTACTTATTCATCTGGAAAAAGGTCGGATTTATCAGCAGGAAAATCAACAGTTAAGCGTACTTAAGTTTAAAAATTATGATGTTCGCATCCCATTGGCAAATATTCTGAAAGGATATGATGTTGATGAACTCAGGCCTAAAGAAATGTCCTGGGAAAAGTTGGTACGTATCAGCAAAGCTGGAGACCGAGCCGGAGAGATAGACCCCAGTTTCTTTAAAAAAGTTCAAGTAGAGGTTCAAAAAAGGTTAGCACTACCCGTTGCCTGTTTGGTTCTGGGTATGTTTGCAATGCCGATTGCCTGTATTTTTAGAGGCTTAAAGCAGCAGTATGGACTCCTTATATCAATGGGACTTTTTCTTGTTTATTACACTATGCTTTCTCTGGGAGTTACTTTTGGAGAGAGCGGGGTTCTTTCCCCTGTGGTCGGACTTTGGGCTCCTAACATAACTTTTGCAGTTATATCAGTCGTGTTGCTGAAGATGGCGGTAATGGAACATTCATTTAGTTTTAGATTTTCGTTTCTTAAAAGATTCCGGAGGAAGGCAGCATGATACACAGATTGCTTCCCGGACATCTTGCGTCTTATGTTTTGAAACAGAATCTGTTTCTGATGTGTGTCACTCTCGGGGTAGGAACCGGAATCTATCTGCTTTCTGATTTGTTTGACCGACTGGATGATTTTATCGAAGCAGGGCTCGGTGCTGGAACAATTCTACGGTATTTTATTGTAAAAATGCCGATGATTTTTTCCCAGATTTTACCAGCTGTATTTTTGATTTCAATGATCATTCAGCTTTGTGTAATGGCCCGCAGTAAAGAAATGCTCGCGCTTAGAACCGGCGGTCTTTCTCTAGCATGGTTCCTGCGTTTTTTTGTAATCTACGCAATTATCTGGTCGCTGGGACAGCTTCTTTTTTCACAGGTTGTCGGTGTATATGGTGAACAGGAAGCCTTCAGGATATGGAAAGAAGATGTGCGTAAGAGTCAGCTCGATAAACGTGTTTTACGTAATATATGGCTTAAAGAAGGTAATTTTGTTGTAGAGGCAAAAGAGGTCATGCCGTTTGGTAATCGGGCCAAAGGAATCACCGTGTACGAATTTGCCAGTGATAACAGTGGAATTGAAAGGGTTATCACTTCTGAAAGTGCAGAGGTCAGTAGTAAATACGGCTGGAAACTTGAAAATGCTGTAGAACTCAGTCCTGATCGTTTTGCTTCCAAAAAGCATCCAATGTTTACGATGCCTATAAAATTGAATTTAGAAGTTTTTAAAGTGATTGACCCTGGTATTGATCCGGCTCAGCTGCCTTTATGGCAACTGGATAAAGTTATTACACAATTGAATCATTCCGGTTCAAATGTTGATAGACTTGTGACCGCCTGGCATTCCAAGTGGGCCTATGCTTTTTCATTACTGACTATGGCGCTTGTCTCATTAGCGCTTGTGACTATTTCAGAAAATATTTACCTCAATATAGGCTTGGGACTGGCTCTGACCTTTGCATATTATGCATTATTTATGGTTGGAGCATCAGCTGGGGATAGCGGGGTAATGCCGCCAATTGTTGCTGCGTGGTTTGGGAATATCATGATCAGCAGCCTTGCTCTCATTAGAATCGGGTGGGTTCTCATTCCTGATTCTTTCGGTAAATATTATACCAAGTTTAAAGCACGGGCTCAAAATTAAAAAAGGTCAATTCCAGATTTAATAATCAGGAATTGACCTTAACGAATGCAAGCGTTGTTGCCTATATTTCAAGTCGTTAGAGCTATAAGCTTTGTCCGTTTGAGATATGCTATTTATTCAGACTTCTTTTTTGCAGCTTCAGCCTCGTAGAATTCAACAAGTTCGGGCATTGCTGTAGTATCTAGAAGTTTCCAAAGTCTTGTACGGTTCATGCCGCTTTTGCTGGACACACAAAGAGGTTTGACCTTCAGGATATCTTCCCATTTGTTTTGAATTTTAGCTCGATCCTTCTGCTTGGTCTTGTCAGATTTTGTCATGATTGGCAGGATGGGAACGTTGCAATGCTTGAAATATGAGATCATTTCGATATCATTTTTCTGTGGTGAAAGACGGCTGTCCAGAAGTACAGCAGCGGCGGCAATATAAGAATTGCCTTGCATGTAGCGATCAATGAGTTCACCCCATTTTGCCCGTTCTTTTTTGAACAACGGGCATAGCCGTATCCGGGCAGGTCTACTATATAATAGCCATGCGGATTTACTTCGAAAAAATTAAGGCTTCTGGTTTTACCGGGAGTGGAGCTGATTTTAGCTAGTTTTTTCTGTTGGCGAGACAGTTGATCAGCGAAGATTTTCCAACGTTGGAACGTCCAGCCAAAATGATCTGCGGAGCTGGCAGTGGCTCAAGCTGATTGATCTCATAGATAGTTTTAATTAACGTAAGTGTATTATTCATAAGGAATTGCCCTTGATTATTTGTGTTATGTGCAGCGCAGACTGTTCACTCATTTACGCAGGGTAGTCAAGTTCCATAATCTTTCAAGAACATATTTCGGTCAACCTGAAAAATAAGGCGGATAAATATGAAAACTTTTTTGATCCTCAACGGACCTAATCTCGGCTATGTTGGTAAACGCCAGCCTGAAATATATGGTTCTGATAAAATTGAAGATATTCCCGATCATCTGAAAATTTTGATGGGCGATAAAGCTGACGAAATCAAGCTCGAGTTTTTTCAGGCCAATTCTGAAGGCGCCCTTATAGATAGGCTTGAAAAAGCCCGCGAAGACAAGATTGATGGAGTTGCGTTCAATGCCGGAGCTTATACTCATACAAGTCTTGCTCTTGCAGATTGTCTGGCCTGGATTGAAGTTCCATGTGTTGAAGTTCACATCAGTAATATATGGGCCCGTACTGAAGATCCAGTGCGTCAGCAAAGTTTTATGGGAAAACAGTGCATTGGAGTAATTGCCGGATTCGGAATTATGAGCTATGCCTTTGCCGTTCAAGCATTGTTTTCACATGTGACAGCCGATTAGGTTGCGATTTGTTAAAAGATATGTTGATTTAACGGGCATTTTGCTTTTTATATCAATATTAACAATTATTTGAACTATGATTATTATCGCTGTCACAGCTTAAATTGCCGACAGCAGGGCTTTGTCCCTTAGTGGCCATAACGGCCCTGCATAAAATATTTATATTGGAGGAATTATGATATCTACAAAAGATTTTAGAAATGGACTTAAAATTGAAATTGACGGTAAACCTTTTGAAATCGTCGAATTCCAGCATTTCAAACCTGGTAAGGGTGGTGCATTCGTCCGTACTAAGCTCAGAAACATGTTTACCGGACGCGTAACCGACCAGACTTTCCGTTCCGGTGAAAAAGTTGTTAAGCCCGATATGGCGAGCAAAGACATGCAGTTCCTGTACAAAGACGGCACTGATTACGTACTTATGGATCTCGAATCATATGAGCAGATGAACGTTGCTGCCGATGTTATCGCTGATGCTGGTGGCTATCTCAAAGAAGGCGAAACTAACAAAGCTCTTCTATACAATGGTGATGTAATCGGTATCGAATTGCCTGCTTCCGTGATTCTTCTTGTTACCCAAACCGATCCCGGTGTACAGGGTGACCGCGTAAGTAACGCAACCAAGCCTGCGACTCTTGAAACAGGCCTTGCTATCAACGTGCCGCTTTTTATTAATGAAAACGACAAAATCAAGGTTGATACCCGTTCCGGCGAATACCTTGGACGCGAAAAATAATTATTATTTAATAATTCCTTTCCGGAGGGCTATAGGTCCTCCGGAATTTATCTAATCAGCCCATCTTTTCTGGGATTAAACGGAGGATGAGACACTGCCCAGCGAAAAGTTCGCAAAAGAAATTTCCGGCATGTTCTGGATTTTTTTAGCTATTTTCCTTTTTATCAGCATGTACTCCTTTCATCCGGGTGATCCGACTCTTAATCAGGCTGTAAGCTCAAACTGGAAAATAAAAAACTTGATCGGACCTGCCGGATCATACGCCTCGGGACTCCTCGTGGATATGGTCGGTGTGGGGGCGTGGCTCGTACCGTTTTATTTTCTTTACCTTGGTCTTTCTTCTTTTTTAAGTGTACTCAAACAACCTTGGTGGCGCTGGATTGGGCTGGCATTGCTCTATATTTGCATTCTTTCGTGGGCTTCACATCCATGGTTGGTTGATTATCAGAAAGCACTCGCTATCCATGAGGGTGGATTTATAGGTGCAATTCTTTCCAAGTGGTCATTTCAATACTTGAAACCAGTTGGTGCTTTTCTTTTCTGGCTATTTACAACTCTTGCCGGAGTTCAGCTGACACTTAATTTAAGCTGGGCTTCTATCGGCAAGAGAATCAGGTCCATGTTTTTAGATTTCTTTTTGAAAAATAAAGAACGTGTTGAACGTAAATCCAAGCGCATGAAAGCTGAGCGGGCTATTAAGAAAGCCGAAAAGAAAAAGTCTAAGGCCAAGGCTGAAAAAAAAGCTGAAGCAGCCGCGGCTGAACAGGACTCAGATAAGGAAGATGATACAATCATTGTTCTGAAACCTTTTAAAGACGGGCCTGCGAAAAAAGCTAAAGCAAAGCCAAAGACTAAAAAATCCACTAAGATTGACACCAGTACTGACTTTCCCGCTCTTGATATGCTTACAGAGCCGGCTGTTCCCGGAGTCCAGTTTGATCCTAAGGATCTTGAAGAAAAAACTGAAAGTTTAAAGGTCTGCTTGAAGGATTTTAATATTGACGGTGAAATTCAAAATGTTATCCCCGGTCCGGTTGTAACAATGTTTGAATTTCGTCCTGCTCCTGGTGTTAAAGTTAGCAAAATTGCCAACCTTACCGATGATATTGCTCTTGCTCTCAAAGCTACAGCCGTTCGGATCGAAGCTCCAATCCCGGGGAAGGATTCGGTTGGGATTGAGATTCCTAACGACAATAGACAAACTGTTTATTTACGTGAAATTTTTGAGCACGAATGTTTTACTAAATCCAAGTCAACGCTGACTATGGCTCTCGGTAAAGATATTCAGGGTGTACCGGTTTCCGCAGATCTCGCAAAAATGCCGCATTTACTTGTTGCCGGGGCTACCGGAGCAGGTAAAAGTGTCTGCCTTAATGGCTTGCTTATGAGTATGCTTTATAAGGCAGGGCCTGAAGAAGTTAAGTTGCTGCTTATTGACCCCAAACGTATTGAACTTGCTGTATACGCAAGTCTTCCACACCTTGTTCATCCTGTTGTTACCGACATGGCTTTAGCCAAAAGCGCTCTGGAATGGGCTGTTTTTGAGATGGATAAACGTTATGAGAATATGGCTCGTCTCGGGGTTAGAAATATTGCCAGCTATAATGAAAAGCTTGCGAAGATGGATGGAGAAATGCCTGAGGATCTTGAAGATCTCGAACCTATGCCATTTCTCGTTATTGTAGTCGATGAACTTGCTGACCTGATGCTTACTGCCGGAAAGGACGTTGAAATCAGTATTGTCAGACTTGCACAGCTTGCCCGAGCAGCCGGCATTCATATTATCCTTGCAACTCAGCGTCCATCTGTTGATGTTGTTACCGGACTCATTAAAGCGAACTTTCCAACCCGTATTTCATTCCAGGTAACATCCAAGCATGATTCCCGCACAATTCTTGATATGATCGGTGCTGAGAAATTGCTTGGGCGTGGTGATATGCTTTTCAAACCCAGCGGCTCTAAGCTGCGCCGTTTGCACGGTGCCCTTGTTGAAGACGATGAAATCAGGGAAGTCGTCAATTTTTGGAAGAAAAAGTATCCTCAGGATTTTGATCTTGATTTTTCAGACTGGAAAGAAACTCCCGGCGGCGCAGGTCCCGGAAGTATGCCCGGTGAATCAGATGATCCCGTCTACAATGAAGCTGTTGAATTTGTATTAGGACAGGGGAAAGCTTCTATTTCTTTGCTGCAGAGGCGGTTCCGCATTGGATTCAACCGCGCTGCACGTTTTATCGAACAGATGGAGCAGGATGGCATACTTGGGCCGCAGGATGGCAGTAAACCCCGTATTGTATTGATTACTAAAGATTAAAATCTTATTTGATATGCTTTGCACTTTTTAATAATGAGAAATTATGCCTCGGCAGTTTAAACCCTTTTGAAAAAAGGGTTTAAACTACAGTCGCTATCCTTAAGACTCGCACAAGACTGCTTGCCTAAAAGTTGGTGCAAGCCCTGCAAAACTTTTAGTAGCTTTAATTAAAGATTAACGTGAATATTAACCTGTTTAATTTTTTGATTAATCCCATTTGAATTCGAAAGGGCAACAGTCTCCGCCTTCAGCCAGAGTCGTTTTACGGGTCATGCTTAGTTTACTGCTGTAACCTTTGGCGAATGGTTCATCGCGACAGCATGAGAGAATACGGCAAAGCTCTTCAGGTATACCCATTTTCCGGTACGACTCCTGATAACTGCAGCGCACCACTTTTATGCTCAGCAAGTTTTCTTTAATTGAAAGTTCTTCCACCTCAATGGCGTCTCCTTTTTCCCAAATTTCAACAACGCTTGAGAAGTGTTCAAGATTTGGTCTGGCTACTGATGCAGCAAAAGCCTGTCCTGCTTTAAAGGCTGATTTTCGTAGATTTTCAGTAATTATTTCCAGAGCTTTATCTTTTCCAAGTTGTTCGCTTATGGTTTCATAAAGTTCGCCATAAAGTTGTGCTTCAATCAGACGGCGGGATATTTGTGATACAGGTTGTTCTTTCATAATTCACCTAAAAGAGTTAAGAATACGTTGTAGATGAACATTAAATTCATGAGGAAAATAATGCGCTTAAGAATCTTGATATTGACCATCTCTGTCTTACTTTCATTTGCCAGTCTATCTTTTGCGGATGAACTGACTGCAGAGATTCAAAAAACATATGACTCCATAAAAACTTTTAAGGCCGATTTTACGCAGACTTTGACCAATGCTGCAAGCAAGGAACAGGAGGTGCGGACCGGTAAAATTATTTTTAAGCAGCCTTCATTGCTGCGCTGGGAATCAGTTAAGCCTGAAAAGGAACTGCTTATTGTCGGCGAATCAGTTGTCTGGGATTATTTTCCGGAAGATGAACTGGCTCTTAAATATCGCACCAAACAGCTTTTCAACTCTAAGACAATGATAAAATTCATTTCCGGTAAGGCAAAACTTGAAGAAGATTTTGTTGTTGAAAATCAAGGCAATGAAAACGGTCTGATCAAGCTTAAACTTCTACCTCTTGAGCCTGAAACAGGCCTAGTTTTAGCTTTTGTCTGGGTTGACCCCGTAAAAAAAATGATGGCTAAAACACTCGTTGTCGATTTTTATGGAAATGGAAATGAAGTTTCCATGACCAATATTGAGATCGATCCCGAAGTCGACGATGCAATGTTCGAATTTACTCCGCCCAAAGGTGTCGATGTTGAAGACAACACTTTGAGTCAGTAAGAGTCCTGTTCTATCAAAACAGAAAGCCTAATCAGAGTAATAATCAAAAAGGCTGAAAGTTATGTGCATCGCACCTTGCTTTCAGCCTTTTTCAGATTTGTGGTAATTGACTTAATTAGGAAGAGCAGAGAATTTAACGTCTTTGCCCGCTGATGAAGAATTCATATATAAAGTTCGTATTGACTAATTATCATCACCTTCGCGGGTTTCAACCAGAGGGCGGTGTGCGCCGAGGTTATAGAGTCCGCGCAATGCGAAAGGCAGATCGAAATGAGGAACTTTTTCAAATTTGATAAGCCCTATATCTTTTCCTTCTGTGATAGAAGAAAGAGGTGGCATTCCGGTTGGAACCGGGAATTCCATGGGAGTGGAGAAGATGGATTCGAGTCTTGAAGAATAATGTTCCTTAAGGTAGTCCACCACTTGATCACGCTCTTCCAGGGTGAAAGATTCAAGTATTATCTTACGGTCTTTCTTCTCGTTAGGAATTGCATCAAGAGTTGCAGGACTTCCGAAAATATTATCCCATGAAATTTCATTTTCTTCTTCTGCTGCCCATTCAGGTCTGAAAAGATGAACTTCAACTTCGCGGCGACCTTTAAAGCTGCGGATGATCATTGAGACTGCATAGCCTCTCTTTATAGGAATTTCACCGTTTTCAATCTGGATTATAGGAATCATTGCTACCTCGCAAAATGAATGTTTTAATGCTCTTGTTAAATAAGCTTATCACAGCAACATAACTATTTTAATTTAACAGCACAAGTCAGGAACAGATCAGAATGTCAACTAAATTTGAACTTGTCAGCGACTACACCTTAAAAGGTGATCAGCCGGATGCTGTGAAACAATTGATAGAGAACATCAAACATGGTGTTCAGGATCAGGTTTTACTCGGTGCTACAGGTACGGGTAAAACCTTTGCAATGGCTAATGTTGTAAAGGAGCTTAACCGCCCGACCTTGGTTATGGCTCCCAACAAGACTCTTGCAGCGCAGCTATTCAATGAATTCAAAGCATTATTTCCTAATAATGCTGTTGAATATTTCGTCAGCTATTATGACTATTATCAGCCGGAAGCTTATTTACCGCATTCTGATACATATATTGAAAAAGACTCATCCATTAATGATGATATTGATAAACTCAGGCATTCGGCGACTCACGCTTTGTTGACACGGCGCGATGTACTTATCGTAGCCTCTGTTTCATGTATATACGGCCTTGGTTCTCCTGAATTTTATGCGCGGATGATTATTCCTGTCGAAGAGGGACAGGAAATGTCCATGGAAAAACTCATGGATAGGCTGATTGAAGTTCAGTACGAACGTAATGATTACGATTTTCATCGCGGAACATTTCGTGTGCGTGGTGATGTCATAGAGATTATTCCGGCTTATAGTCGCGAACAAGCTCTGAGAATTGAATTTTTTGGTGATGAAATAGATTCAATTCTGGAGACTGATCCTCTTACAGGCGAAGTTACCGGGCGTAGGCGTAAGACTGTGATTTATCCGGCAAGTCACTTTGTTTCAGACAAAGATAACCTTGAAAGGGCGCGTGAAGATATTCGTGAAGAGTTAACTGAAACTCTGATCAGTTACAAAAAAGATAACAAGCTTGTTGAAGCACAGCGTATAGAACAGCGCACTATGTATGATCTCGAAATGATTGAAGAGGTCGGATATTGTAATGGTATTGAAAACTATTCACGCCATCTTGACGGTCGTAAAGAAGGTGAGCCTCCTGCGACTTTGATTCATTATTTCCCTGACGATTTCCTGCTTTTCATGGACGAATCACATATTGCCGTTCCTCAGGTCGGGGCCATGTACAACGGCGATCGTTCACGTAAAACCACACTTGTTAATTTCGGATTCAGATTGCCTTCCGCCCTTGATAACAGGCCGTTATGTTTCGATGAATTTCTCGACAAGATAGGCCAGACCGTCTATGTATCCGCAACGCCCGGGCCGTGGGAAATGGAAAGGGCGCAAGGCCTTGTGGTAGAACAGATTATACGCCCCACAGGTTTACTTGACCCAATTGTTGAAGTCCGGCCAGTAAAAGGGCAGATGGACGATCTGCTTGCAGAGTGTAAAGAGCGTGAAGAGAAGGGCGAACGAGTCCTGATCACCACTCTTACCAAACGTATGGCGGAAGATTTGACAGATTATTTCAACCAGATGGGAGTCGAGGCAAAGTATCTGCATTCAGACATCGATACTATGGAACGAATGGCGATTATTCAATCGCTGCGTGCAGGAGAATTCACAGCTTTGGTCGGAATTAACCTGCTTCGTGAAGGTCTTGATATCCCGGAAGTTTCCCTTGTTGCTATACTTGATGCCGACAAAGAAGGCTTCCTGCGTTCTACACGTTCATTGATTCAGACTTTTGGCCGTGCCGCTCGAAACTCAGAAGGACGGGTATTTCTTTACGCCGATAATGTTACACGTTCAATGCGTGTCGCCATGGATGAAACAGAGCGTCGCCGTCAAAAGCAAATTGATTACAATAAAGAGCACGGAATTATCCCGCAAACCATCAGTAAATCACTGGATAATATGCTGGGAACATTGTACTCTGACACTTGGTCAGGCAGTGAAGTTAAAATTGCTGCAGAAGAAGCGGCTGAGTACGGCCTTGATCCTGCTAAAATGGAAAAAGAAGTCCGTAAGCTGGAAAAAGAGATGCGCAAGTATGCTGCTGAGCTTGAGTTTGAAAAAGCTGCTGAGCTGCGCGACCGTATTCAGGTGCTACGCGAAAGAATAATCAGTCTGGGATAGCTTTCCCTGACTTACAATAGTTGGACTGTCAGAAATGAAATCCAGATCTATGTTCGTAAAATTGCTCCGCCTCAGAAGAGATTTCGGTATGTTCTGGGGGCTTATTTCCGGCTTCATGTATATGACGCTGGTTTTTATTGGTGGCATTATTGGATATATGTGGATTGAGGGTTGGAATTTTCTGAATAGTTTTTACATGGTAGTTATCACTCTTTCTACTGTAGGATTTATGGAAGTTCTGCCGCTCTCGGATGACGGCAGAATTATGACTTCTTTTTTAATCCTCGGCGGAGTTGGTGGTTTTGCATATTTGATCGGTGCTTTTTCTCAACTGCTGGTAGAAGGGCGGTTGCAAGCAATTCTCGGGAGACGCAGAATGCAGAAGACAATCGGTAAACTCAGGAATCACATTATTGTCTGCGGTTACGGCAGGATTGGAGAAATTGTAACCAAAGAGATTTTGAGTGAAGGATGGGAAGTTGTTGTCATTGAAAATAATTCCGAGCTTGTAGCAGGGATGGAAGCTGCCGGTATTGCCTGTATTGAAGGTGATGCTACAGATGATGATATTTTAAAACTTGCCGGACTCGGTAACGCAAAGACTTTAATTGCGGCATTATCAGATGAAGCAGCTAATGTTTATGTCACTCTTATTGCCCGTCAATCCAATGCAAAGGTAAATATAATCGCCCGAGGCAATAACCAGACCAGTATTTCGCGTCTTGAATTTGCCGGTGCTGACCGTGTTGTTCTGCCGCATACAATAGGTGGTCTGCGTATGGCTCAGTCTGTACTTAGACCTACGGTAACAAACTTTATCGACATTGCCATGCGTGGTAAAATTGATCTGCAAATGGAAGAACTTTTTGTCACCGCCAAATCCGAACTGGTGGGGAAGGACCTTATTGAATCCAAAATCAGGCCGCGCTTTAATCTGATCATCATTGCCATCCGTAAAGGCTCAGGTGAAATGGTGTTTAATCCCGGTCCAAAAGAAGTTATTGAAGCTGGAGATACATTACTTACTGTCGGAAAACTAACCGACCTTTCAGCTATCGGAGATATTTTGTAAGGAACTCCTCTTTTCTTTAAGACACCTCATCTTCTCTACCAAAATGCTTTTAAAAAAGCTGCTGTATAAGTGGATTGGAAAGATTGGCATTAGTGACCCGAGACAGGAACGCCGAAGACATTCTCTAAAAGCGCTACAGTTATACTGTGGCACAAATAATCAAGTACAATAATGAGTAAAGTAGATCAAAAAAAAGTAGAAGAGCTTATAAAAAGGCTTGAAAAACATAATGAAGACTATCGTCGCGGCATGCCTACCATCAGTGACGCGCGTTATGATGAACTGACTGAACAGCTTCGGGAGACTGCTCCTGATCATCCTTTTTTAGGAAATGTAGAACCTGAAAATTTCAGCGAAAAGGTTGAGGTCAGACATCCAAAGCCAATGCTATCTACTGAGAAAGCATACACTACTGAAGAGCTGGAGCGTTTTGTCTCTCGTGTGGAAAAAGAAGCCCGCGTGCTTGGAATTAGCAGGGTTGAGTATAGAATCACCCCTAAACTTGACGGTCTGGCAGCCCGCGATGACGGTAAAATATTTGCTACACGCGGAAATGGTGAAGTCGGCTACGAAATTTCCAGTGCTTTTGCTAAAGGGGTCATTGCTATAGGCGGACGCGGTCTTGGCGTTGGAGAAATTGTTTGCAGCCGGGACTATTTTGATGAGCATCTTGCTGATACCTTTGAACATCCGCGTAATATGGTTGTTGGAATTATCACCTCCGACAATGTAAATGAGGCTTCCAAACAAGCTTTGCAGGACGAGGCTGTTCGGTTTGTGCCCTATAGTACTTTGCCTAAAAAGGTTGTTGATGGTGAAGAGCTTGTCAGAGATGTCTGGGAGATTACTGATAAACTCTGGACCGAGACGGATTATCCGCTTGATGGAATGGTTGCAGAAGTTACAGATGTTAATCTTCAGAATGCTCTTGGAGCCACCGCTCATCATTATCGTTGGCAGATTGCTATTAAGAAAAAAGGCGAGTCGGCGGTTACCGAGGTTGAAGATGTTCGCTGGCAGGTAGGCAGGATGGGTGCGGTAACTCCTGTTATGGAAGTTAAGCCTGTTTCAGTTTCCGGGGCAACAATTCGAAACGTAACCGCCCATAATGCAGGGATGCTGCGTGATCACTCTATCGGTGCTGGTGCGGTGATCAGAATTATTCGCAGCGGGGAGGTTATCCCCAAGCTTGAAGAGGTTTTAAAACCTGCCGAAAAAGTGGAGTTGCTGAGCAATTGTCCTTCCTGCGGAGCAGAACTCTTCTGGCAGAATGATTTCTTAAAATGCCCTGATTTCAGTTGTCCGGCTCGAGTGGAGCAGCGTCTGGAATATTGGTTTAAGACTCTTGGAAATGCTGACTGGTTTGGTAAAAAAACTATTGCAAAGCTGGTCTCGGCAGGTCGTAATTCTCTAGAATCAGTTTATACAATGGGCGAAGAAGATTTTAAAAAATTGGGATTTGGTCCGGTTCAATCTTCAAATCTTGCAGAGGCTATTTACATCAGCCGTACAAAAGAAACTGATGATTGGAGATTCTTGGCGGCCTTTGGTATTCCTGATTTAGGCAAGGCTGACAGTCGTAAACTGCTCGGCCATTTTAAACTGGAAGAAATTGTCAACGTAAAGCAAGAGCAGTTAATTGAAATTCATGGTTTCGGCGATATTACCAGTCATTCAGTAACCGAAGGAATTGCAGCTATTAAAGAAACAATTCTCCATATGCTGGAGTTTGGTTTCAATTTAAGGCGAACCCCTCTGGTTAAAGATACCGAAGAAATGGACAGTCCTATTGCTGGAAAGGGAATTGTTTTTACCGGAAAAATGGTTCAGGGAACCCGCGAAGAGATGCAGGCTATGGCCCGAAGACTAGGGGCGAAAGTACAGACTTCGGTGAGTGGTAAGACCAGCTTTTTAGTTTGTGGCAGTAATGTCGGAGCTAAAAAGGTCGAGAAAGCTCAGGCCAAGGGTGTTGAAACTATGACAGAAACTGAATTTTTAAATATAGTAAGTGAAAACTGATACAAAGTGGATAACTTCCTTTAAATATACCAACCAATCGGTTCTGTTCTGAACCGTAAAAATGTTAGGAGCATGAAATGACAGATGTAGTAATTATGGGCGCTAAAGGGCGTATGGGCGACACTCTTGTACGTTGTACCCAGCAGAGTGAAGACTTGAATCTTGCTGGTGTTTTAGAGCGTTCAGGGTGTGAAGAAGGCCTTGATACCCTTGGTTGTGTTTGCGGAACCTCTCCTGAAGAAGTCTTAACGAAGGTTCCCGGCGCAGTTGTAATTGATTTTACTTCTCCCGTTGTGACTCTTAAATTGCTTGAGACTGCCGCAGTAACAGGCAACCCCGTAGTTATCGGAACTACAGGCATGACAAACGAAGAGCTAGAGCAGGTTGAAGAATTCGCTAAAAAAGTTCCAGTTTTTCTTGCTCCGAATATGAGTGTCGGCGTTAATGTACTCCTCAAGGTTCTTCCCGAACTGGTTCGTATGCTCGGACCTGCATATGATATGGAAATGACTGAAATTCATCATAATAAGAAAGTTGATTCGCCCAGTGGTACAGCGCTCAAACTTGCTCAGTGCATGGCTAGAAGTCACGCGGTCTGGTTTA
>JMSU01000274.1_pt1 | contig 15999 bp, 20 predicted proteins | sample 179011 | NCBI WGS metagenome assembly JMSU01 (sample SAMN02769580, study PRJNA246767) | bioreactor metagenome | isolation source: Culture-1 Bioreactor ArsB derived from microbial biomass from the upper 2 cm... | place: Germany: Bremen | collected day 87 after inoculation
TATAAGAAGCGCGAAGCGCAACAAATTTTATAGTTTACTATAGACTTGAATTACAAAAGGTTTCAAGTGAAAGAAAAAAGAAAGCCCGGCTTCTCCTGTAGGAGAAGCCGGGCCTAAATGCTGATATTGGACTTGTATTTCTACAGGTAACCGAGAGCAGCTTTCATTTCACCGGGAACAACTGCGTCCTGTTTAGGCTCAAGAGCTTTCCAGGATGCGCCGGCCTGCTTGCGGGATTCCTTGACTTCTTCAAGGCTGAATCCTGCACGGGGAACTTCAAGAGTCTGTCCTGCGTAAATGAGGTCAGGGTTCTTGATCAGTTCTCTGTTAGCTTTGTAAATAAGGGGCCACATGAAAGGATCATTGTAGATCTGCTGGTATTCAGCAATCCACCACAGGCATTCGCCTTTGGTGACTACGTGAGAAGTGGGCAGATTTCTGTACTCACTTTCATAGATTTCCATGGGGGACGGGGGAACAACTTCAGCAGGTTCTTCTTCAACACCACCACTTCAGTTTCTTCAACAACTACAACTTCTTCTTGAGCAACTTGCTTTTTAGCACAACCCACTGCGAACATCAGGCTGAAGGCAATTGCGAGCCAGATCAGTTTTTTCATTTTCAAGGCCTCCTAACATTAGAAAATTTTAATTGGGTACCCATTTTCGACAATTTATACTCTAACTGTTTTTGACCAATTATCAACTATTTCTTTTTCTTGCAACACTTTGGGACTTTTAGGATTTAATTTATAAGCTTGCCTTGTAGCGTCTACAGCATTTTTCATCCATCCTCCAAGCCGCAAACTGCGTGAGGCAAGAACATAAAGCATTTCAGGCTCATTCCCGTAAATGGTATCTACAAGCATTTCATATTCTTCGCGGAACACTTCTCTGATGAGGGGACTTTGAGAGTAAAGAAGTCTTCCCAGCAGAGTATTATCGCTGTGATTACTTAAGTATATGGGGAAAAGTTTTCGGCAACGGGCAATGATGAATCTTATACGGCTGATTTCTCGTTCCATACTTTCTTCGGTCTGCTCAACAACCTGAACGAAATCCTGCCCGATCATTGATTCCGGAAGAGTTGTGTCGCGGCCTCGAAGGGTTGAAAAAAGGGGCGCATAATTCAAGTTCTGGTAGGCATCTTCACGGAGTTTAAAAGCTTCATGGAAAATGTAACCCATACCCCAGTCGAGAAATTTACCTGACAGGTGTGCAGCTTCTTCATTGCGAAAGAGCAGATGTGCTGTATCTTTCAAGCGCCAAAGCAGTCCCTTATTCATTTTGGTGCCGATAAGGTCGTCAAGAATTTCAAAGCTGACACTGCCTTCACGGTCAAAGGTCTCAAACTGTTCTTCAAGAGCACTTCCGGCAAGGCAGAAGTCCCTGAAAGTATCCCGGATAAATTCCGGCATTTTTTCTTTTATCCATGAGTTGGACATAAACTCGTTCCTGTTTTTTATTTTAAGCCCCCGGAGGGAAAATCCTTTAATTCTTTTTACATTCAGCAAGAGTGGCAAGTTTGGCCAGTTCAGCCAGCCTGTCATCTGCTTTGCGGTAGATGGTTCCAGCAGGGAACTTGCCGTTTTTGCCTTTGCTTCCGGCTTTGACTCCTGTCAGGATGTGCATGGCCTCTTCAATGGTTTTTACAGGATAGATGTGGAACAATCCCTGTTCAACCGCTTCGGTCACCTCATTTCTAAGCATGAGATTTACCACATTGTCAGCAGGGATGAGAACACCTTGTTTGCCGTTTAGACCGCGTCGGCGGCATACTTCGAAGAAACCTTCTATTTTACGGTTCACACCGCCAACAGCCATGATAGTTCCTGACTGGCTGACTGCTCCGGTGAAAGCATAGTTGAATTTAATGGGTACACCGGAAATACCTGACAACAGTGCAGCAAGCTCGGCACCTGAAGCAGAATCACCTTCAATGCCGGCGTAGCTCTGTTCAAAACAGAGGCTTCCAGTCAGAACGATGGGCTTATCCTGCGCGAAAAGACCTACAAGATAGCTTTTAATGATCATCATACCCTTGGTATGGATAGGTCCGCCCATGCGCGCTTCGCGTTCAAGGTCGAGAATTCCGCCGTGACCGACCCCGATGGTACAGGATATCTGGTGCGGCAGGCCGAATTCATAGTTGCCGAACAATGTGACGGAAAGACCGTTGGCCCGTCCAACACCTTCACCAGAAGTTTCGACCTTTATAACTTCACGGTCATACTCTGTCATGAATTCATCTTCATATAGATTCGAGCGGAAATCTTTCATGGAGATAGCTTCTTCAAGGACGGGCAGGTCTACAATAGATTTGCCATCAAGGCGGGCAAGTGCAGATGCTTCAACCATCATTTCCTTGACCAGCGGAATGCGCAGGGAAAGTTTTTTCTGATCTTCAGCAAGTCTGCTGGAATAGTCGACTATGCGGGCCAGAGAATTCCGGTCAAAGGGCAGCAGGTCAGACACGGAAATGATTTTGCCCAGCACTTTTACAAAGCGTTTAACATTGGCTGCATTGCGTTCAGCAGCAAGTTGCATGTGAGCTTTGAGCTTAAAATATTTTCCAAATCTTTCATCATTGTAGAGCAGAAGTTCGTATGTTTCTTCGGACCCGATAAGAATTACAGTTAAATCAAGCGGAATCGGTTCCGGTTCAATTGTTTTGGTTCGAACTTGATCCCCCTCACCGGGGTCTTCAATTTTAGCTTGTCCGGTCCGCAGGGCACGGAGTAAACCTTCCCATGATGATGGGGTTGTAAGAATGTCATCAGCGTACACTATGAGGTAGCCGTGATTGGCTTTATGAATGGCTCCTGCACGGATGAGTGTGAAATCTGTGTAAAGAGCACCCATCTCTGACTCGCGTTCAATGGAACCGAGCAGGTTGAAGGCTGTTGGGTGATCTGCCATCACCACCGGGGCACCTTTGGTCTCGCTGTTGTCAACAAGCAGATTTACTTCAAACCGTGCAAAAAGTTCATCTGTCGGAGATGATTCCGGTAGCTGCAAGCCGGGAATAGGTGAAGGGCCCTGTGGTTCTTTAGCCATGAAAAGATCTATATTATCGAGCAATTCATCTTCAAGATCTTTGAGGTAAGTTTTGATGATTTCAAATTTATCAAATTCGGCGTGTAAAGGAATAAGCAAGTCTTTCAGCAGTTCTTTGGCAGAGTCCTGGTGCAGCTTGCGTTCATCTTTGCGAAAACCCTCTTCAGTTTTGCTGATGCGGCGAAGTATGGTTGTCACTTCAGCCAGCAGGTCATCAGCGGATTTGCGCAGAGTTTTGCGTAACTCGGGGTCAAGTCTTTCAAATTCATCATCATTGAGGATTCTCCCTTCAATGAGCGGGATAAGAGTCATGCCTCCGTGGTCATCAATCTCAAGACTGAATCCACGATCTTTGGCCAAGGCTTCCATGTCGGTAAACATGTCTTCACGCTCATCCTGAAAATTGCGAGATATGCGTTCAAGGGCTTTAACGTGGGGGTCGCGCTCGAACCATGTCGGCAGTTGGTCTTTGATTTGAGCCACTGCTTCGGACATAGCATTTTTAAATGCTTTTCCGCTTCCCGCCGGTATGCATACGGAAATGGGATGGTCCTGATGATCAAAGTTATGCAGGTAGAGCTGGTCAGGTGGGGTAGACTGAGTGGCAGCTCGTATTTCAAAATATTCACGGGCGAAATAGCTGCGCCCGAGATTGGGGTCACCTGAAAGATATAAGTTGTGACAGGTTCCCTTAATGGCAAGGGCCATGCGGAAAGCTTGCAAAGCGCGAGGCTGGAAGAGGTCGTAGTCTCCGATTGATTCAGGGATATCCAGACTGGATTCAAAGGATATCTTTGCCGGGTCCTGTTTTGGGCTGAGTCTGGTGAGGGATAGTTCTTTTGCTGTCATATTAACTGAAAATTTCCTGTCTTTGATACATATAATGTGTAGTTATTTTTTTTAGACTTACTTGGTTAAGGACGGATTGTCACTTATTCAAGAGAGCTTTTCCTAGAAATAATATCATGGAAACAAGAGCTTAGTCGAAGATAAATGAGCATAGATTGTAATGTAGTTGTTTTTAAAGCTTGGTGTGTTGATTGTGAAATTTTTTACAATTAAAAATATTGTTTTATTTAAGTATTTTAATTGAATTATGAACAGTAAAAAAGACTGAATGAGCGTTCAAAAACAAAATAGCTGTTGCACATAACAAGGTTCAAGGCTATGACTTTTGTGAGTTTTTTGTTGTGAGGTGCAATTATTAACTGGTCTTTTAATAAATATCAGTAAAATGAGAGGTTCAGGATAAAGAATCCGTTGACTCTCATTTGATGATTGTGCTAGACGGAACTCACTTGTGAAGGTTTGCGCAAAGTCCGCTTTGTGCACCAAATGAATCCTGCATCGAAATAGGATCAGTGACAGAATGCTCTTTTTTAAAGGGGACAAAGAGACTTTCGATTTGCTCGGCAATGCCGCTACGATCGGAACACATCTGGTTGTCGCTACCTTTGTAGGACTCGGTATCGGGTGGTATCTCGATAAATGGTTGGGAACGAAGCCTTGGCTTCTGATTATTTTCTTGTGTTTCGGAATCGCTGCCGGTTTCAAGAACGTTTTTGACGAAGTGCAGCGTATTCAGAAAAAAGATCAGGGGAAAGATCTCTACAACAATGAAGATAAATCAGAAGACTGAATCATTCCTCCACAGGCGGGGCTTTACTCATCCGGACGTACGCAGTCTGGTACGAAATCAATTGTATCTAACTGCCGGAGCCTGTCTTTTTGCTGCGATAGCCTACGGGTTTGCCCCTTGGGCACTAGGTTTAGCAGCCGGAGCGGTTCTGATTACGTTCAACTTCTGGTCGCTGGCTAAATTCGGTCAGCATCTGGCTTATATGCGCAAGGGCGCAGTGGTGTCTTTGCTTATTCGCTTCTACGGTCGGCTTATTTTATCGGGGCTGGCCTTATACGGGCTCATAGTCTGGGGGGAGTGCTCGATTTACGCACTTCTTGCAGGTCTTAGTACGGTAGTTGTGAATGCGATATTTTGGGGCGTAGCCGGCTTACGGCAAAAAGTGAAGGAGGCATAAGGATCATGGCTGGAGGTTTACCACATCCATTATTGATCATGACAGAGCTTAACAATGCTTTGGGAACTCATATTCCCAACCACGTGTGGTACACATGGTTCGGCATGGGCGTTCTGTTTATTTTGGGTTTCATTGTATCCAGGAAACTCAGCCTGGTTCCCGGAGGGGTTCAGAACCTCGCCGAGATTATTATCGGGGGATTGGAAGATTTTGTTGTCACCAACATTGGCGAGCGTGGACGCGAAGTTTTTCCCTTTATGTGTACACTTTTCGTATACATTCTGATTTTGAACCTGATGGGTCTTGTTCCCGGATTTGACGCTCCTACTGCGAACGTCAACACCAACGCGGCGATGGCCGTTTGTACTTTTCTTTACTACAACTACGTCGGTCTCAAACTTCATGGGGCCGGTTACATCAAGCACTTTATGGGTCCCATTCCGGCACTCGCACCCTTGATGTTGATTATTGAAGTGGTTTCCCACATTTCACGTCCGCTTTCGCTTACTCTGCGTCTGTTCGGTAACATCCGTGGTGAGGAAATCGTTTTAGTTCTTCTGTTCCTGCTTGCTCCTGTAGTAGCTACTCTGCCCATGTACTTCCTGTTCATGCTGGCAAAAGTTATCCAGGCTTTCATTTTCTTCATGCTGACCATGATTTACTTGAAAGGCTCACTGGAAGAAGCTCACTAGGATTTCGCAAGTTTAGGCAAACTTAATTTGGGGAAATGGTCTAACGACCTGTTAAATAAACTTATATTTTGGAGGATTTTACAATGCGTAAAGCTCTGCTTATCGTTCTGAACACAATGGCTCTGGTTCTCGCTGCTGGTGCAGCATTTGCTGCTGGCGTAGCTCCTGAAGTTGCTTCCGCTACCGCTACTGCTACTGCTATCGGTATGGCTATTGCTGCTGCTGGTTGTGGTATCGGTCAGGGTCTTGGTCTGAAAGCAGCTTGTGAAGGTACTGCACGTAACCCCGAAGCTGGTGGTAAAATCACTGTTACTCTTATTCTTGGCCTGGCATTCGTAGAATCCCTCGCTATTTACGCTCTCGTTGTTAACCTGATCCTGCTCTTCGCTAACCCTCTCATCGGTTAGTCTTTAAGGATTTGGAAATATTTAAAGGAGGTCTTCGGACCTCCTTTTTTTTCTTAAATTATTGTTAATTTTTTCACATGCTTTTGATGTCTGCACCGGGGTTTGCAGATGTCTCGGTTTAATGCCCTGCATAAATTAATTATTTTGCTATGACGGGGTAGCCGAAAGTAAGGGTTTTAGTGTATACAAATTTTAGATGGAAGGTGGCGGAGAAGACAGTTTTTGACTATAGCAGATTTACACTTGCATAGTCAGATGTGTAGGGGTAGGTAGGGTGCCTTAATTCCTACAGCTCGAAACTACCAACCGAACTTTTCACACAGTTAAGGTGTGAGAAACAGGAAACTAACGTGAAAACCCAGAATATCCCCAAGGCGACTATTAAAAGGCTCGCCGTTTATATACAAGTTCTAACCGGACTCAAACGGGACGGAGTTGAAGTTATTTCTTCGGAAAAACTTGCTCGGGCCTGTTCTGTTAATCCTTCTCAAATCCGTAAAGATTTGGCTTACTTCGGCGAATTCGGAGTGCGCGGAGTCGGTTATTATGTGCATGAGCTTATCTCTTCAATCAAACAGTCCCTAGGCGTTGACAGGGTCTGGGGTTGCGCTCTTGTCGGAGTTGGCAACCTCGGTCGTGCTCTTTTGCGTCATAAGGAATTTGCTCTGCGTGGTTTTTCCATTCGTGCAGCTTTTGACTGTGATCCTTATAAGATAGGTGAGATCGTTTCCGGACTTGAAGTAGTCTGCACACGGCAGCTTAAAAACCGTGTGGATGAGCTCGGTCTTGAAATAGGCATTATCACCACGCCTCCAGAAAGGGCTCAACGCGCAGCCAACTATCTGGTTGATGGCGGTATGAAGGGAATTGTTAATTTTGCACAGGCAAGAATTGAAGTTCCTAAAGAAGTTCCCGTAGAGTACGTTGATTTTACTCATCATTTTTATTCCGTAGCATTTAATATTAGTTCTATGGATTAAATTATTTTTTCTGAATGCAAAAGAGCCGCAATGCATATGCATTGCGGCTCTTTTTTTTGTTTCGTAGCTGGTAAATAAAATTAACTAAGCAAAAATTTACTTTTTGATATTATGCTTTTTCAGTAATGCATAAAGTCTGGAAACAGATATTCCTGACAACTTTGCCGCATTGGGCATGTTCGCTTTGCAGTGCATCAGCAGGCTTTCCAGATATAGTTTTTCAGCTTGATCAAGAGCTTGCTCTCTGTACTCTTTAAGAGGCGGAAAATTATCCGATTCAGGGATGATCTGGGAGGGCATTGCTACTTCTGGGTTAGCAGAATTATTTTTGGACCGTTTTGATTTGCTGCCTTGAATTACCGTAAGGGTGCTGCGTGTTTCAGTCTTAGGTAAAACAGATGCCTGTGCTGCCGCGACACGTAATCTGACAGGAAGGTGAATAGGGAAAAATTCCCCGGCTTCAGTGTTAGATGTAAAAACCTGTTCAAGAACATTAAATAATTCTCGAACATTCCCCGGCCAGGAAAAGGATCGCAAAGCATCAAGGAATTCATCGGATACAGCGATGGGAGTTGTGTCAAAATCAATTGCTAATTTATTAAGATAGTAGCGTGAGAGACGCTGAATATCGCTTCCTCGTTGTCTTAACGGCGGCAGTTCAATCGTGAATGCCTGTAAGCGGTAAAGCAGGTCCTGCCTGAATCGGCCTGCCTGCACTAAGGCATCTAAATCTCTATTCGTGGCGGCTACAAGTCTGAAATCACTTTCGAGTTCTTCATGACCTCCGACAGGGCGGTAAGTCCGTTCCTGGAGTACTCTTAAAAATGATTTCTGCAGATGGAGCGGGAGTTCTCCAACTTCATCGAGGAAAAGTGTTCCACCATCAGCTTTTGTAATTAGTCCTTTGTGGGGTTTGTCAGCGCTGGTAAACGCGCCCTGTTCGTGACCGAAAAGAATGGATTCGACAAGATTTTCAGGAATTGTAGCGCAGTCGACGATTATAAATGGACCGTTGCGTCTGCTGCTGTTGTCGTGAACAGCTCTAGCAAACAACTCTTTGCCGGTACCGGTTTCCCCAAGAATTAAAACACCTACATGACTTTCAGCTGCTTTTGCAGCTTGATCAAGACAACGAATGATTGGTTTAGAGCGGCCGACAATATTATGGTGCCCAAGCTTAGGGTTGGAAGCTTGTTTTTCTTCACGATACTGCAAGACTCTCTGCATGTGCAGCATATATTCTTCTGCACTTGCCGGTTTGGATATGTAGTCCCACGCTCCTGAATTGATAGCGAGTTCAGCGCCTTTAGTGTCCCCTTTACCGGTAATGATGACTACTTCAGGGGTATTACCTAAATGCTGCAGTTCTGGAAGAGCATCCAGCCCGTTACCGTCAGGTAAAATAACGTCCAGAAATACCACGTCAAACCTTTCTTCACGGGCAAGATCCATCCCTTCTTTCAAAGTTAAGGCATTCTCACCACTATGATTAAGATTTGTTGCTATGGTTATCAGAAGTTCGCCGATAAATGGATCATCATCAATAACAAGGACTTTTGCCATTCTTGGTTCCGGTATTCAGATGTGGTATAAAAAGTTGAAAACTGGTAATTTTTATTTATTTGAGCATACGTTTTAAGCAGAATCAACCTTTTTGTTTTTAATCAGAAAGGTAACCCCTGAAAGACTGAAAATGGTAGTCCATAAGCGGTACATTAAATAAATTGATGCTCCTGCAGAAACTGCATTGTTTGAAACTAAAGAAAGGAGGGTTTCGAAAGCTGTTTCATTAACACCGAGTCCTGCTGCGGGAGCCGGAATTATTCCAGCAAGAAAGGCTAACGGAGTAGAGAAGAATATTTCTGCGAAATCAGGGTGAACCGGGATTTTCTGGCATTGGGCAAAAAGGTAAATGACTGTGATAAAGGTCATATGCTGAACAGCAGTAAATGCAATTGTCTTTGCAATTATTGCCGGACGGTTACGATAAAGAAGCAGGGCAGACAAAAAATCAGCAATTTTGCAGCCAATTTTACTGCGGGAGAAAAACTTTTTATGAATCAGCCCTCCGTGCAGTAATTCCGGGGCGATAATGGGCGCACAAAGTGCCGCTAAAGAAGCAAGAAAAAGAGCAGGGGCCAATTTTTCTGTGACTATATCTGAAAAAACTCCCATGCTTATCAGTGCAAAAAAAATAGGGAAAAGCATCCCCGCAAGTAAAGCCACTTTTCGGCTTTTGATCAAAGCAATGAATCCAAGTATGAACCCGAGCCAAAGTCCGCATAGCATCGTTAGGAATGGAACAGCAATAATTGTCAGAGTCGGCGAAGCTGTAACTATATTCCAGTTAAACACAATACCTACGCCGGCAAGAGCGAAAAGTCCCATTGTTCCAATAAAGCGGTCTACAGTAATTGCAGCACCTATTTTATTTCCTTCCTTAACTTCATGCATGGTGTAGAAAAAACGAGCAACATCACCACTGGCAGGTCCTAATACGCACTGTGTAAAAAAATACATTACAGCTGTAATTTTCAGAGACTTAGAAGGGGCCAGCAATACTCCGACCCCAGATAAGAGTAGAGTGTACCTGACTGCGCTGATGGATAGTCCAAGCAATAGCAGAGCTGTTCCGCAAAATAAAATATGCAGATCGTCTGGTGAAACCGTCAAATATTCCAGACGTATGCTACCTGTTTTGATTAACCAAAGTACAAGCGAAACCGCAAAAATGGTTTTTAGAATATTAGAGACCATCGCTGAACGACGGCTTTTATCTGGGGCTTGGTAAATCAAGTTGAACTCCATAGGTCATCATTTGGCTGCACTTTTTTTACAAATTTTGAATGGATTAGCAACTTTAGCAATAAGCCATCTGGGCATTTGTAAACAGGTATGGCTGCATTACATAAGTTTTGTCTGATTTGAAAGGTTGACAGAACTCAAAAACAAACTTAGTTGATGTTTACAACAGTTGTTGTGGCAACAGTTAATAAGTCAATGGATGCGATATGAAAAAGCATGTTTCCTTTGGATATATGAATGCCCAGATGGTCAGATTGCATAAGGCAATCCTATCGGAAAAATTAGATAAGATTGGAATTACATATGGGCAGGTCGGCTTTATAATGCAGGCCTTACGAAATCCAGGGCGTACTCAAGATGAGATGTCAACTATTCTCAGTGTGGACAAGGGGGCAACTGCCCGCACGATTGTAAAGCTGGAAAAAAAGGGCTTTCTCTATCGTAAAGAGAATCCGGACAATAGAAGGCAAAAGCTGGTTTATCCCACTGAAAAAGCGATTGAGATGCGCGAAAGCCTGCACGAAGAGTTAAGATGTGCCAACGAGACCATGCTCGCTGATCTTGATGACAATGAAAAACAAATGATGATGAAATTAATGACCAGAGTCATAGATACATGCCGAGATAATCTAGGAATGCCTAAGGTTTGGAATTTGCTATAAATATTTAATCTCCTGATCAGATGCGGTCCATGGAGGAAGTTATGAATGAAGCTAAAAAGAAAGCTGTAATATTCACAGTTTCAGTAACGCAGTTTACAATGCCGTTTATGTTTTCGGCTGTTGGAGTGGCTCTGCCTGTTATCGGCAAAGAATTCGGAGCAAGCGGGTTAGATTTAAGTCTGGTAGAGTCGATCTATATAGGCAGTGTAGCGGCGTTGCTGCTTCCCTTTGGAAGATTGGCGGATATGAAAGGCAGGCAGCCTATGTTCAGGCTGGGAGTGCTGCTTTATGCGCTATTTACATTTTTTATAGGTTTTGCCCATTCAATTGAAACGGTCATTGTTTTGCGTATGGCACAGGGGATTTCAGGTGGTATGTGTATTGCCACGAATATGGCTTTGCTGACTGATTCAGTTCCTAAAGAAGAACGCGGGCGGGCTATGGGGCTGGCTGTAGCTGCTGTATATATTGGGCTGTCTGCCGGGCCATATATTGGCGGTCTTGTTGCAACCCACTTTGGCTGGCGTTGGCTTTTTTATCTGGGTATGATTCCACTAGGGCTTTCATATGTGGTGGCACATCGTAATCTGGAAGGAAAATTCAGGCCGTCATCAGAGAAATTTGATCTCGCAGGAAGTGTTGTTATAGCTCTTTCTGTTGCCGCACTTGTATTTGGCGGAACCAGTTTGAGTGCTGGATGGTTCGGTCCTGCTTTGCTCGCGTCCGGTCTGATGGGATTTGCGCTGTTCATCTATATGCAGGATCGCTCAAGCTCACCGTTAATCGAGTTAACTCTTTTCAAGGAGCGTCCTGATTTTTCTGATGCTTCTCTGGTCCAATTTATCAATTATGCCGGGACATTCGGTTTAGTTTTTCTGTTCAGCCTGTATCTGCAAAGTGTGAAGGGGTTTACTCCCCATGAAGCAGGTCTGGTGCTTGTTATTCAGCCGATTGTCCAGGCTGTTCTTTCTCCCCCTTGTGGGAAACTTGCTGACAAGTTTTCACCGCGCATTCTGGCATTGCTTGGCATGATTGCCTGTACTGCAGGAACCATTATGGGGGCACTCGTTACCCCTCAAACGACTATGCCGTATTTATATACAATGTTCGTCGTGCTGGGGGTGGGTTTTTCACTTTTTTCATCGCCCAATATGATTATTTTAATGGGAAGCGTGCCGCCCTCCCGTTTCGGGTTTGCTTCAGCTGTAACAGGGGGCTTGCGTACAATAGGGATGGTGGCCAGCATGGTGATTATTGCCATTTTCCTTTCAACAATTATGGGCAATGCTCCGGTAACGCCTGAAACCTCTGGATCATACATGACAGTAATGAGACTGTCGCTTATAGCTCTTTCCTGTCTTGGATCGCTGGCAGTGCTGATTTCTATAAGAGCAGTTTTACGAAAGTCCACAGTTGCCAAAGAAGGGCTTTGTGTGCAATCTGCCGGGAACAGCAAGGAGGGTTAAGTGGCGGAAATAAACATCAGCGGTTCAGAAATAATGGGTGCGGCAAGCAAGGCCGGACGGAAATTGCAAGATGATATAGGGCTTGATGATGGTTTCAAATCGGCTGCAGATCAGGCCAGAATTCTGGCCTACTATGTTACCTTGCTGGTGAAATGGAATAAGTCCATGAATCTTGTAGGCCCTGCATCGTGGACCGAAGTGTTTCATTCTTTGATTATTGATAGTTTGCATCTTGCAGATTTTCTCAATTCTCTCAAAATACCCCAGAATCCTGTAACACTGGATCTTGGAGCTGGAGCCGGACTGCCCGGTATCCCATTACGAACTGTCTGGCAAAACGGAGATTACCATCTTGTAGAAGCACGCCAGAAACGTTCTATTTTTATGCGTACTGCTCTACGCATGATGAAACTGCCACGTACCCATGTCTTTCAGGGGCGGGCAGAAAAAATTCCGCAGGAAATACTCCCTGCGGATTTGATTTTAAGTAAAGCGTTTATGCCTTGGAAAGAGTTGCTGCCCTTTGTCCAACCTATGTTGGCCCCAAATGGTAGAATTGTAATTCTCTCCAATGACAAAGCTCCATCTGATTTAGAAGCAAATGACCTCGGTTATACACTCGAGTCTTCTTGCGAATACAAGGCTGGAGAAAAAATCCATTATTTCTGGTCGTTGCTGCCAGCCAGTTGATCAAGTAGACCTTCTTTGAAAATCAGCTTAGTGGCATGATCATCTGCTATTTCAGCAATATCCATCAGTCTTTCAAGGAAATCTAGAATTTCAAAACGTTTTTCCTCGGTTCCGTTGTCAAACTCAAATTTCATGTCACCGGAAGTCATGTAGTGTTCGAGCTTTTCCAGATATTCAATGTTTATCATTATATCTCCTTAATATGATTAGACATGATGGTATGGCGAACCACGTAAAATTGAGGCAGCCCGGTAGAGCTGTTCCAGCAGCATTGTGCGCGCCAGTTCATGAGGCAGAGTCATTTTGCTAAGTGACAACTTTACTCTGGCTGCATTTTTAACTTCATCGGAAAGTCCGAAGGGTCCGCCGATGACGAAGCAGGGGGTCAGATTAGGGTCTTCGGTCCAGCGGCGCAGTTGCTTCGAAAGCTCAACTGAGGTCATTTCCTTGCCTTTTTCATCCATACAGATGAGTAAGTCGGAAGGCCTGATTTTGGTGATTATGGATTTTCCTTCCCTCATCACTTTTTCTTCAGGCGGAAGTTTGCCGGGAGCATCTTTGAGGATGGTTTCTTCCAGTTTATGGAATCTGCCCAGTTTTTTGGTGTAATGGGCACAGGCATCGCGGAAGAATGGTTCCTTGAGTTTTCCCACCCAGACGAATCTTATTTTACTCATATATATTAAATTTGTTTAAGTGTTGCTTCTAGCTTGCCGTTATTAAGCGATATAAGAACGTAGCCTCCCCCGGAAGCCATGCCGGGATTGAAAATACGGGATTTGCCAATCTTATCCTCTCCACTGGACTCATGAATATGCCCGCTGACAACCAGATCTGGTTGATATTTTTCAATGAAGGCACGAACTGCTTTACTGCCCACATGCATTCCGTTGGAAAGCATGTCGAGTGAAGTATTGTGAGGTGAATCGTGTACAGCAAGGATCAGCTGCTCGTATTCTCCAACCTGAGCGAATGTTTCCTCAAGCATGTCATTCATTTCATCTTCGGTAACTTCATTGGGAGTGCCGAAAGGTGTAGGAATGGAATACCCAACACCCATTATTTTGATTCCTTTAGCGAGTTCGTGGACTTCACAGTGAAGGTTTGCATTCTTGGACTTGAGAAAATCGGTGACGTTACTGCGATCCATGTTACCGGCCTGAGCGAGGATGCTGGGATTCAGGCGATAGATTGAGTCCCACACTTTTTCGACAGCACCTTGCGGGGAGTGATTGGTCAGGTCACCTGTGACGATAACGGCATCTGCCTTTTCCAGATCAGGGATAAGGGCCGGAAGGTTCAGGCTCTGGTGAACATCACCGAAAGCAATCCAATGCTTGTTATTTTCAGACATGGTTTCTCCGCAGGTAAAGGAATTGATTCTGCTCGGATTTGTGTTGGTATTTGTTTCTGCCAAGAGCTGTTTGATATCATTATTGAGTTTAAAAACCAATGCTGGCCGGTGGGTTAAAATGATCAGTATAGTGTCTTAAAGTTGCCTTATTGTTTCATTCTCTTGTTGATTTTTGGGGAAAAGGCATGGTTTTATAAAGACGTAATTATGAATAGCAATGAAAAAGGTGAATACCATGGATAAAAACGTGATCAGACAAAGATTACTGGAACAGCGTTCCGGTCTGTCCGGTCAGGAAGTCAGTTCAAAGAGCCGGGATATTGTAGAAGGGCTTCTAGAGCTTGAGAAGTGGCAGCAGGCGCAAGAGGTTTTACTGTACTGGCCGATTAAAAATGAAGTAGATGTCCGGCCTCTTTTGATTGATGCATGGGAGAGAGGCAAGAAGCTGTTTATGCCTTGCTGCAGGAGAGATGAACCGGGCATTATGGATTTTGGGGTTGTTCAGGCCCAGAGGGATTTACTTAGCGGATCTTTCGGCATCAAAGAGCCATGTCGTCAAAAATGTGAATTTCCTGATGTGGTCTCACCTGACATTGTTATTGTTCCGGGTGTTGGCTTTGACCGCAATGGTCACCGCATCGGTTTTGGAGGCGGGTATTATGATCGTTTTCTTGCCCGGCCTCAAAGGGATGGTTTTCTGGCTGTCGGGGTTTGTTACTCTTTTCAGCTAGTGGATGGTTTTCCAATAGAACCTTGGGATCAGTCTATGGGGCTGGTCTGTACAGATAAGGAAATGATATGGCAAAATTAACTTATATACCTTTTGTTTTTCCGGGGCTCGATAATATTTCTGCTGTTTTCAGCACCAGAAAAGGGGGAAAGTGTAAGACTCCATATGATGAAGGCAATTTGTCTTTTGATGTTGGTGATGATCCTTGCGACGTGCGGGAAAATCGTACTGCATTGGCAGCGTCTCTTGGAGTATCCCATTGGCATGAATGCAAACAGGTTCATGGGGACATTATTCATTTTGAACCGGAATCAGGTTCACCCGGCGATATTGCTGATATTGAAGGAGACGGATTTGCAACCTCGGAAGGAGGTCATGCCCTGGTTATCAAGACAGCCGATTGTCAGCCTATTTTGATGGCACACAAGAATGGTGATTTTGTTGCGGCTTTGCATAATGGATGGCGAGGCAATGCCATGAATTTTCCCGGTAATGCAGTAGTGCGTTTGTGCGATCATTACGGATGTGCACCTTCTGATCTATTGGCTGTAAGAGGGCCAAGTCTCAGTCCTGACGCGGCGCAGTTTATAAATTTTTCAACTGATTTTGAACCGGGATTTGAAAAATATTTCAACAAAGGCAGCAGTACTGTCGATCTCTGGAAAATGACACATGATCAGTTAACTGAGGCGGGGCTCGATCCCCGCAATATTTATGGACTGGACATGTGTACTTATTCCATGGACGAAAGTTTTTTTCTTATCGCAGAGATAAGATCACCGGACGTCAATGTTCATTGATCTGGATAAAGTAAGAGGCAGCTTGTTTATTTTTTTACCGGAACCTGTTTTCGAAGTTCGGTGACAGTAATTCCTCCGATACCCCAGTTTTCAGTTTCGATTTCGTCAATGGTGACAACTGTAGTTGCCGGATTTTTGCCTAGAACATCGACCAGCAGATCAGTTACGCCTTTGATCAACTTTGCTTTTTGTTCACGCGTGGCTCCTTCACGGGTGATGCGGATATTTACGTAAGGCATATTTCTCCTCGGCTTTTAAAGTGAATTATTGAATACAAGTTTAAATGTTTGTAGCTAATTATGTAAAGTATTCATAAAAAAA
>JMSU01000275.1_pt1 | contig 15940 bp, 10 predicted proteins | sample 179011 | NCBI WGS metagenome assembly JMSU01 (sample SAMN02769580, study PRJNA246767) | bioreactor metagenome | isolation source: Culture-1 Bioreactor ArsB derived from microbial biomass from the upper 2 cm... | place: Germany: Bremen | collected day 87 after inoculation
AACAGTACATAAGCCATCAGTAGTTGACCTGGTCAGAGTATGTTGACCACAAGCATTGTATCTGAACCGGGAGTAATGGTGAGGATGGCTGCAACCGGATAAAAGCCAAAGTGAGGCTGTCCATTTTCTATCCTTATGTGAGCCCGAACTTGTTCATTTCGGTCTGAATTTTATCAGCAGTAATTGGTTTTGTTATGTATGAAATGGCTTCACATTGGAAAAAAGCACGTGAAGCCTTGGTTGAGTCGTCAAGGGCTGTTGTTATGATAGCCTTTGTTTTATGATCTTCAGAAATCTGGTTTTTCTGCTCAATATCTCTAATTTTTTCCAGTGTCTGGAGCCCATCTATGCCGGGGAGAACTATATCCATGAAAATGAGATCGTAACCCGTGTTAGCCTGTCTCATATTTTCATATTTTTCTAATGCTTCCTCGCCGCTAACTGCACACCCTATTTCTGTATCCGGTCCGGTTACATCCTTTAGGATTTCTCGAAGGTACATTCTGCTGGTGTTACTATCTTCAACTATCAGAATTCTCATAGTTGACGGCTCTCCTTTTGTGCTGTTTATTCTGAAGCCAGATAAGGTTCGAGTTCTGTGACCGCTTCAAATAGAAAATGGTCAATAAGTTCACAGAAAAGGTGACCCGCGGCAATGTGGACTTCTTGAATTATAGCAGTGTCTTTGCTGGGAACACTGATGATGTGGTCGCAAATAGGTAACATCTCACCTGCGCTCAGTCCGGTCATACCTACGGTCATCATGTTTTTGCGCTTTGCTTCTTTGAGTGCGCTGATGACATTAGGGCTGGTCCCTGAAGTGCTGATACCAATCAGAATATCACCTGGAGCTCCTAGCGCCTGCACCTGTTTTTCGAAAATCATTTCAAACGAGTAATCGTTGCCCACAGCAGTGATGATTGATGTGTCAGTTGTCAAAGCAATTCCCGGAAGAGGAGGGCGCTCAAGCTTAAATCTGTTGACCAGTTCTGCGGCAAGATGCTGGCAGTCTGCAGCACTGCCTCCGTTGCCGCAAAAAAGTATTTTAGAACCCTGAGCAAGGCGTACAGCCATAGCTCTGGAGACATCAACTACCAACTGTGAATATTGCTCAAAAAAAGCTTCTCTGACTTCAAGACCAGAGCGTGCATGATCAAGTACCTTTTGCAGAGCTGTTTCAGACATATTTTTCCTTCTGGTTGTTTCTTTTTATAAACAAGTGGAAAAAACCGTTTATAGGAAATCAATCCATGTGGCAACTTTGAAGCCTGTCTTGCTAAATAGCAGGATGCCCAATATAACATTTTTTTTAAAATTTTGCATCTAAAAATAATTTCGGAGGAAACTCTGTGTTTAAAAACATATGTATTACAGCTCTTTTAGCCATGATTATAAGTGGTTGTGCTTTTCACAAAAGTCATATGGAGCAGAACCGCCTGGATGAGATGATCGGACAGATGGTTATCGTCGGCTTCAGAGGGATGGAAGCAGCTCCGGACAGCCTGATTGCAAAGGATATCCGTAATTCTGGAATTGGCGGAGTCATTCTTTTTAACAAAGACTGTGCTTTGAACAGTACTGTGAGAAACATTTCTGACCATAATCAGTTGAAACAGTTGACAGCTTCTTTGCAAAGTTATTCCAGAACTCCGTTGTTTGTTGCTGTTGATCAAGAAGGGGGAATTATTTGCAGACTTACCGCTGAGATGGGATTTGAGCATACTCCTTCTGCTGCAGAATTAGGAAATAGCGGTGATTTAAAGGCCTCGTACAACGCTGGGCAGATTACCGGGCAGACTTTAAAATCTGTGGGCATAAATATGAATTTTGCTCCGGTGGTCGATGTAAATAGTAATGCTGTAAATCCTGTAATTGCGGGGCTGCAGCGCAGCTTTTCTGATGACCCGGCAATTGTTGCTGCTTTTGCCGAATCGTTTATCGATGGGTTGCATTCCAGAGGAATTATATCAAGCCTGAAGCATTTTCCAGGTCATGGAAGTTCTGTGGGGGACAGTCACAAAGGATTTACGGATGTAACTGATACCTGGTCAGCACAGGAACTTTATCCTTTTAAAAAAATAATAAGTGACGGCAGGGCGGATATGGTCATGACTGCTCATATCTATAATAAAAATCTGGACCGCAGATACCCTGCAACCCTTTCACGTAAAGTGATTAATGGTTTTTTACGCCGTAAATTAGGCTTTGAGGGGGTAATCGTTACTGATGACATGCAGATGGGGGCGGTTAGCGGGCAGTATGGGTTTAAAGACTCAATTCTGATGGCAGTCAAGGCTGGGGCGGATATACTTCTTTTGGGTAACAATCTCAGTTATGAGCCAGAGCTTGGAACTAAAGCCGTAAATACGATTAAACAGCTGGTCCGTGAACACAGGATAACCGAACGCCGCATTGAACAGTCTTATAACCGAATTATGAAGTTAAAGAGTCAACGTCTTTACTAAATAAATTAGTTTCTAAGGGCCGGAAGTACAATTGTAAATTTTGTCCCTATGCCAGCCTTGGACTGGACATTGAATTTACCTTTATGATTCTGGGTTATTATGAAGTATGAGACGGACAAACCTAACCCTGTTCCTGAACCGGGAGCCTTTGTAGTATAAAATGGTTCGAAAACTCGTTTGCGCGTACTCTCTGTCATTCCCGGTCCATTGTCGGATATGGAACAGTGGACCATGTCGTCTATATTATAAATTTTTATTGTCAGTTCAGGGTCTTGGGGTGTCTCTGTAGATTCAGACATTGCCTGTGCTGAGTTTCTTAAAAGATTGAGGAAAACCTGTTCAATTTCTGTTTCTGTGCATTGAACTAAGTTTAAATCATCAGCATATTCTTTTATAATATTGATTTTTTTGAAATCATATTTCTTTTTTAAGTCATAGTCCTGTGCGGCAAGGATTTCTGCTTTATCCATCATCTCTCTAAGGTCACCCGGAGCTTTGCGAGAATCACTTTTTCTGCTGAACTCCAGCATGCCAGAAACTATATCCGCAGCCCTGATACCGGAATCAGTGATTCCGTCCAGCGTCTTAAGTATTTTACGATCCTCCATGTAACTCATCATGGATTCAATGGTGCATCCGGCTTTTTCTGCAGCCTTTTGGTTAGCTGTAAGATCTGGAGACAGACGGCGGATTATGTTTTGAATTCCCTGAAGAATGCCTCCAAGGGGGTTATTGATTTCGTGAGCCATTCCTGCAGCAAGACCACCTACAGACATCATTTTTTCAGTTTGAATCATCATTTCTTCAATGCGTACCCGTTCAGTCGAATCATCAATTCGGATTACTGCCCCTTCGATCCCTTCGCTTAGGGGGTATATGATTATGTCCTGATTACTTCCCGGCGTGATGAGGCCTTGAGTACGTATGCCTGTTTCAGGAATTCCTGTTTTGATTGCATTGCAAATCCGTTTAGAATATTTGGAAATTGGAGGGAAGGCTTCGCTTACAGTGGCTCCTTTAATTTCATTGACAGGGACAACACTCATGTCAAGAGCTGCGGAATTGAAATCCGTAATTTTTCCTTCGTTATTTAGTCCTATAATAATTGAGGGCATTGAATCGATAATGTCTTTTACACGGTTACGGGTGCGTTCAAGCTCTGCTTCCGCTTCAGTTTGTTCCGTGACATCAGTTCCAACCGAAAGAATTTCTACGAGTTTACCATTATCATCATATACAGGGGTATTTGCCCAGTAAATCCAAGCAATGCTTCCATCCTTTCGGATATTTCTGTTAGTGTTTGTTGGAAAATTCTCAGGGTGTTCAGAAAGAGTCTGAATAAGTTTTTCAAGTTCAGTATCTTCTGATTCCGTCTTAGGAATAATTGTTCCGACAATATTTTTCCCTACAATTTCATCAGTTGAAAAACCGAAAAAGATTTGAGCGTACTCATTAAAAAAGATACATTTTCCGGTTACATCCATTCTTAAAATTATACTGCGTGCTGTCTGAACCAGATCATGATATTCTTGACGAGAACGGTCCAGCTCTTTGGAATGAATTGAAATTTCATCAAGAAGTTCAAGTATATTTGTGGCAAAAAAAGCTGTGGCAACAATATAGTCTTTGTTCTCCACAAAAGACATTGAGTTGATTTCTTCTTGCCAGTCTACTTCACGAATGTTTTTGGCAGTGTGCTCGATAGCAGGAATATGGCTTAACTTTTTATTCGGCATGGTTGAAACCCGAGCCAGCAGATTTCCAATTCGTGCAAAATCTTTTTCGTTTTCGGCCAGATCCCAAGTTAAAAAGGTGGAGCGTTTTAGCAATACAGCCAGACAGGCGGCAGTCAGGCTTATAAGCATAATGCCTGCATAAAACTCCGGTGAAATATCTTTGACCAATGTTATAGTAAAACCACCGTATTCGGGGGTAGTTGTTTTGGCTGAGGCAAAGACATGGAAGGATGAAAAGGTTAGCTCGTTAATGTCATTAAATCTGAGGTTGTATTTATCATTAGTATGGAAAACACAATTGTTGTTCCTGTCTCTAATGAAAAGTTCGGTAAAGCGCGGGGAAACCGGAAGGAGGTTTTCAGTCGGAACTTCAGCTATGGAGAAGCTGCTGTCCATTCTCATAATAAGGAATATCTTTTTTAATGCGCAGGCATTGAGGCCTGGTTCTTTGACCAACTCGACATGACCGGGACTGAAGTCTTTTACTTTTGCAAATATTTCTGATTCTGCAACTGATTTCAATTCAGTTGGAAAAGGCCTGCTATTTATTATCTCACCGTCAGGGGTGACTTTTAAAATTGAACTTATACCATGATCAAATGTCGCACGTGAAGCGATGATGGTTTCCAAGAAAGAAATCCTTTTTGTAAAATAGCTGGACCATGTTTCCGCTTTATCATCCATTTCATTAAACACTGACCAAAAGAAAAGAATAGAAGAAAGTGCTGAGCTTACAATAAAAATACATAGGAAAAGACACAAATAGTTTCTAATTCTGTTGTTGAGTTTATGTATACTTCTTATTTTCATATATATAATTAAAAAAATCGGCAGTTGGTGTGTTGTTTATCAGGTGGCAGACGGTATCTATTGCCTTTTTCTCAGTGATATAATTGTTAATTCATTATGTAAATCATTCTTTTTGTAATAATCTTATTAATCTAACTAGTTGATAATAGGTTTTAAAGTGGGTTGATATTACTTATGTGCCAGCTACAATATAAAAGTCTTTTGAGGGAATCTTTTTCCCTGTCAGAATATGGCAGAAGTTGCCTGCTTTAAAATAATCGTTACTCAACAATTCATATTATTAATTTTTGTTAAGAAATAAAAATCCTATCTAAACAAAGTCTTATCCCTTCTTTTCTTAAATAAATACACGTTTACACAAAAATCGGCACGTCGGTTGCATTTTCCCTGACAGAGAAATCTTAGAACAAGTAACAAGGGAGTGTGTCTGGCGAATTAAGATGAAGTATACAGAGCATAACTAGGCATTTGGCTTAGGTATTGATTCTCGGAGGTTGGTAATTGCGGGTGTTTAGCCTGCGTAGAGAATATTTCCCAAATGGGACATGTGAGAATCGCTGCCGAAATAAAGCCGTGCCTGTACAGAGTCGCGGACTCACAAGAGTTCGACGCGTCAAAATGATCAAGCGGACCTGCGTGAGTCCATATGCAGGTATTGCCGAAAGTGCTCCAGTAACTGTTCATCAGCGATTTTCCGGGCTCAATGGCCGCCGGCCATAAGTCTAACTGTTCCGGAGGGTATTTTATGCAGTAGGCGAAAGTACAAATTTTTCAGTTCATTTTAACCAGTAAAAAATAGGTCGGAGTGGAAGGAACCGCTCAGGCGAAGTTTTTGTAAATAATTCAAGGAGGAATTATTATGTCGCTCGTAATTAATCATAACTTGATGGCAGCTAACGCGTCCCGTAACTTGCAGGAATCATATGGTAACCTCGGTGTTTCAACCCGTCGTCTTTCTTCAGGACTTCGTGTAGGAACCGCAGCTGACGATGCTGCAGGGCTCGCAATTCGCGAACTTATGCGTGCAGATGTTAAGTCTCTGAACCAGGGTATCCGTAACGCAAACGATGCCATCTCCATGATCCAGACTGCTGATGGAGCACTCGGGGTTATTGATGAAAAGTTGATTCGTATGAAAGAACTTGCAACTCAGGCTGCAACCGGTACCTACAACTCTGACCAGCGTCTGATTATCGACTCTGAATATCAGGCCATGGCTTCAGAAATTACCCGTATCGCGAATGCAACTGACTTCAACGGAATCCACTTGCTTAATGGTAATATGTCCGGTGCAAACAGTTCCCATAGCGGTGCAGGTTTAACCTCCACCGGTCCAGTTAAGGTTCACTTCGGAACTGGTAACGACTCTGCAGAAGACTATTACTATATCTCAATCAACACCTCCACTGCTTCTGCTCTCGGTGTAGGGCTTGCCGCAGGTAACTCTATCTCCACCCAGGCACTTGCACAGCAGTCTCTGGATAAGTTGCAGAATGCGATTATCTCAAAGGATAAGATTCGCGCTAACCTCGGTGCTCTCCAGAACAGACTGGAAAACACCATTACCAACCTCTCAATCCAGGCCGAAAACGTTCAGGCATCGGAATCACGCATCTCCGACGTTGACGTAGCGACTGAAATGACTGAATTCACTAGAAATCAGATTCTTACTCAGTCCGCAGTGGCCATGCTCTCCCAGGCTAATGGTATGCCTAGGATGGCAATGCAGCTCATCGGTGGTTAACACAGATGAGTTCCAGAAAACTCAGAAAGGGAGGTCCGGAATATCGGGCCTCCCTTTTCATTTTTGATTGTTTCGATAGCAGATGGCTATGAATGTCGATTATGCGAAATATAAATAACACTGCATTGCTCAATCCTTAAAACTTTACTTTTTTACAAGATTATCCTATATATTCTGCACGAATCCGGTAATGCGGATACAAAAATGCCGTTCATCATTTTTATCTTCAGATATAATTATACACATCTACATAATTAAATGAACGGTGGCTCTGCGTCCAATGCAGAGCTCTTGCAACTTTCTTGAAACTGCCTTGATTTTCTTGCCGGTAATCCCGATAAATCTTGTTTTTCAAGCGGAATTTCATTGTGTTGCTCCCATGTCCCGGTGTGGTCCTTCAGATGATTCACACCTAATCAGGTCAGGCATGGCTCACGGCGAAACTTTGTTCAGTTTTTGGCTGTTCATCATTTTGCTGTGAAGCAGGGGCTGTTTTCCGGTTCCTCTTTTATTTTCTGATAAATTAGACCGCCAGTCATGTCACAAACTTATCCACCTGCACAGCAGCAAGGAACTGGAACTGTGCTCACTTAGAAAGGAGATCATTTTGTCTGCAAAAACCGTATATTTTATTGAAGGTGACGGTATCGGCCCTGAAGTATGGGGCGCTGCACGTCCGGTTCTTGACGCTGCTATTGAGAAAGCCTACGGCGAAAAGAAAATTGAATGGAAGGAACTGCTCGCTGGTGAAAAAGCATTCAACGAAACAGGAAGTTATCTTCCTCAGGAAACTTTGGATACCCTCGCAACTGCCGAATTGGCTATGAAAGGTCCTTTACAGACTCCGGTAGGAAAAGGTTTTCGTTCTCTCAACGTAACTCTTCGTCAGACCTTTGATCTTTACGCATGTATCCGTCCCATTCGCTATTTTGAAGGGATCGAGTCTCCTGTTAAAAGACCTGACCTTGTTGACGTGGTTGTTTTTCGTGAAAACACTGAGGACGTATATGCTGGTATTGAGTGGAGTTCCGAGTCCGCTGAAGCCAAGCGCGTGATTGATTTCCTGGTTGGCGAAATGGGAGCCAAGATTGATCCTACCGCCGGTGTAGGTATCAAGCCCATCACACCAGCAGGTTCTAAACGTCTGGTACGTCGCGCACTTGATTATGCCCTTGACCAGAAGCGTGATTCTGTCACTCTCGTGCATAAAGGCAATATTATGAAATATACTGAAGGTGGTTTCCGTCAGTGGGGTTACGATCTTGCTGAACAGGAATATGCCGGAAGGGTCGTGAAAGAAGGCGATGAAGCTGATGGTAAAGTCGTCATCAATGATCGTATCGCTGATGCAATGTTTCAGGAACTGCTTATGCGTCCCGAACAGTACAGCGTAGTTGCGACTACCAACCTTAACGGGGATTACATTTCCGATGCTCTGGCTGCTCAGGTAGGTGGTCTCGGACTTGCGCCCGGTGTAAATATGGGTGACAAGCTTGCCATTTATGAAGCAACCCATGGGACAGCACCCACAATTGCGGGTAAGGATATGGCTAACCCCGGTAGTGTGATTTTGTCCGGTGCTATGATGCTGGAGAACAATGGTTGGGGCGAAGCTGCTGACCTCATTAAAAAATCTGTTGAAAAAGCTCTTTCCGCTAAAAAGGTAACTGTTGACCTGGCCAACCAGATTAATGGTGCTAAGACTGTAGGCTGTAAAGAGTTCGGCGAAATAATCCTCGCCAACCTGTAATTAGTGCATAGAAGGTTATGCCGTAATTACGGAACTGACTGAGGCTGAAAGTGAAAAAGCCCTCCCTGCATACATGCAGGGAGGGCTTTTGATTTTTATTCTATTTTAACTTTGATGCCGTTCTGATCTGACTTTAATTCAATAAAGCAGTCCGGGGTGATTATGTCAGCAGACGATATGACTAGCTTCTCCATGTCATAGACGTCAGGAATTATTTTCAAGATGAGTTTAGTCTTACCAATATCTCTTAGCAGATGAACTTTCTCACCTGGAATAATTCTGAACTGGGCAACGCTGACATTGCTTTCGGCAACAGTGAGCGAACCGGCAACTGGGTAGTCGCATTTATTGCGGATAGTTACGGCCTCAGCTGTCGCAGCATGAATTGTAAATAAAATTGTAAGAAAAAACTTAGTAATATTTTCATTTTTTAAGTTTGATTAATTCCTTTTTTCTTATTGGTTGCAATTTACAAAGCTCTCACCTGTTAATTGCTATGCCTGTGTATAAAGTTAGATACGGGGTCTTTCTTGTGAGTTGTATTATAAAATACAGGTATTAATTTAAGAATAATTGTCAGTGTTTATTTGTGTTGTTTTAAACATAATGCCTTTTTGTTTTAAACAACCTAAATCATATTTTTGGATGATTGAGTGAGTGTTTGCCTGTGTTAAGGGCATTGTGAACAGTGTTGACTAAATCTAAATCTTAAGTAATGTGTGCCCTCAAACAGATTATAATTTAAATCGGAGTCGATGTATGCGTAAGCTAATATTTTTAATTGTTTTTTTGCTCTCTGCCATTCCAGCCGTAGCAGCTGATAAGGCGAAAGCGCCTCAGATGCCTCCTGCTCACGTTGTGGCTGCTAAGTCTTTTTCCGGTCAGGTTGCTCCAGAATCAGCCTACATCGGTTCCGTTTATTTCTCCGAAGTTTCCGATGTGGCTTCTGAGGTTAGCGGTAAGATTGTAAGGGTTGATGTTGAAGAAGGGGATATTGTCAGAAAAGGTGCTGTTCTTATCCGCCTCAGCTCTGATTTGCTCAATACAGAAATTCGTGCTGCTCAAGCTGCATATGCTGAGGTTAAAGCTAACTATGACCTTGCCAAGCGCGACAGCAGCAGAATCACCAAACTCTTCAAGACTGGCTCTGTTCATGAAGGAGAGTATGATTCAAAACGGTTTAAAGCTCTTGCCATGGAAAGTGAACTGGCTTCCTCAATGGCTAAGCTTCGTCGCCTTCAGATACAGCTTTCAAAGAAAACAATCCGCGCTCCTTTTGACGGTGTTGTAATTAAAAGAACTGTATATCTGGGTGAATGGCTGTCTATGGGATCAGAGGTCGCGAAGCTGGGAATGAACACCAGTTATGATGTTGTGGTGAATGTGCCGCAGGATGTTTCACAGGTGGTAAAATCTGGCCTTGAAGTCGGCATCAATGTCGGCGGTAAAGATCTTAAAGGCGAAGTCTTTGCTGTTATTCCGCGTGGTGACGTGGCGAGTCGAACCTTTCCAATCAAAATAAGAATTCATGGTGATAAAGGACTTGCGCAAGGTATGGAGGCTAAAGTCTCTCTGCCCTCTGCTCTTGCCAGCAATACGGTTGTTGTGCCTCGTGACGCAGTAATAACTCTGCGTGGAACAACAATGGTTATTGCTGTTGTTGACGGCAAGGCTCAGCCCATCCCTGTTCAGGTAATCGGGTATAAAGGGGATGAATGCCGGAGTTCGCGGGAAAGGTCTTAAAGCTGATATGGACATTGTTGTTAAGGGGAATGAAAGACTTCGCCCCGGACAGTCAGTGGTCATTGATAACAAATAACCGGCCTGTTCGGAGTTACATATGGATTTTGTAAAATTTTCAATCGAAAAACCCGTATCGATTTTGGTGGGGGTTATTCTATTGGTGCTGTTTGGCGGGCTTGCTCTTTCTGGGCTACCGTACCAGCTTTCCCCGTCGGTTACTGAACCGGAGATTACAGTCGAAACCTCATGGACCGGGGCAACTCCGTATGAAATCGAACGCGATATCATTGAGGAGCAGGAAAAGGTCTTGAAAGGGGTAACAGGACTTATGGAAATGGAGTCTGAATGCTTCAACAGTTTCGGACGGATTTCTTTGCGTTTTAAAATCGGCACCAACATTGATGACGCACTCCTCAGAGTTTCTAACAAACTCAATGAGGTTAAAAAGTACCCGGATGATTCTGACCGACCTGTTATTTCAGCCACAGGAGCGGCGACTTCTCCCGTTATCTGGATGATTTTCAAGACTCTGCCTGATAATAAACACCATATTGATGAATATGCGACGTTCTTTGAAAATGATGTTCGTCAGTATCTTGAGCGTGTTGACGGGGTGGCGGATTTGTTTATCGGTGGCGGGACTGAGAAAGAGATGCATGTCATCATCGCTCCTGAAAAACTGGCAGCCTACAATTTGACTATTGCCAAAGTCGCTGGAGTTCTTGAAAGCGAGAATGCCAACGTTTCCGCCGGTAACCTCGGAGTGGGTAGACGTGACTATCGTATTCGCACAACCTCTGAGTTCAAGACTCCTGAGGATATAGAAAATGTTGTTATCACTTCTTCGGGGCAGCAGCGTGTAACTATTGCGGATGTGGGCAAGGTTGTCCCCGGATATGAAAAAGATACCGTGGCTATGCTACATAACGGTATTCCGGGTATTGCTGTCGGGGTAAAGCCTGAACCCGGTGCCAACGTGCTTGATGTTACTCGTGATGTTAAGAAGGTTGTTGCCGACCTTAACGACGGAATTCTTGCTAAAGAAGGAACCCATCTTGATTGGGTTTATGATCAGGCGCCTTACATTAACGGGGCAATTGATCTGGTTAAGCAGAATATTATTATCGGTGGTGTGCTTGCAATTATTGTCCTGTTGATCTTTTTGCAGTCATTTTCAGCCACAGTAATTGTAGCTATAGCCATTCCAATTTCTGTTGTCGGTTCATTTATTGTTTTCGGCGGACTGGGTAGAACCCTGAATATCGTAAGTATGTCAGGTATTTCTTTTGCCGTCGGTATGCTCGTTGATAACGCTATTGTTGTTTTGGAAAATATTGACCGACATCGCGGTATGGGAAAACCTCCTTATCAAGCTGCTTATGACGGAGCAAGCGAGGTTTGGGGCGCAGTATTAGCTTCAACTTTGACAACAGTAGCAGTATTTCTTCCTGTCGTATTTATTGAAGAGGAAGCAGGGCAGTTGTTCAAGGATATTGCTATCGCAGTTACTTGTGCGATCTCTCTTTCGCTTTTTGTTTCTGTCTCGGTTATCCCCATGCTGGCGAAGCAGTTCTACTCCTTTTCAAAGCGTAAAAAGAAGGTGAAACAGAACCTTCTTACTCGCATGGGAGGAGTTGCTTCTAACTGGATTATGGGGTTGCTTGAACTGGCAATTCGTAATTGGGCAACCAGAATTGCAACAGTGCTTATTCTCGTGGCTTCATCTGCTTTGCTTGTTTTCTCCTTTTTTCCCAAAATGGAATATCTTCCACAAGGGAACCGCAACCTGATTCTATCGATTCTTATACCGCCGCCCGGACTGTCTTATGAAGAACGTGATTCCATCGGTGAATATATTTCAGCACAGGTGGACCCGCATTTGAAAGCTGAGAAAGATGGGTTTCCACAGGTGGAAAGTCTTTTTTACGTCTCTGCTCCTGACATTAATCTGTTTGGTGCCATGTCTTCAGACGAGGAACGGCCTTCTGAGCTTATCCCGCTTTTTAACCGTATTATGAATTCTATTCCCGGCATGTTCGGGGTCAGTATTCAGGCTTCAATTTTTGAATCCGGCCTCGGTAAAGGGCGTATGGTTGCAGTTGATTTCAGCGGTTCTGATTTAAATAAACTCATCGCTGCTGCCGGAACTATGTTTGGTATGGCAAGGCAGGCAATCCCAGGCGGGCAGGTTCGTCCTATCCCGTCTCTTGAAATGCTTTATCCTGAAGTTAGAATCGTTCCTGATCGTGACCGTCTGCGAGCTGCAGGTATGTCCAGTCAGGAAATAGGGGAAGCCCTTGATGTTCTTATGGACGGACGTAAAATCGGTGATTTCAAGGAAGAAGGGAAAAAGAAAATCGACCTGAAGCTTAAAGCATCAGATAAGGGTGTAAGTACACCGGAAGACCTCTACAACTCACTGGTTGCCACGCCGCAGGGCTGGGCTGTACCTGTTTCATCTCTGTCCAGCATTGAAAGGACTTACGGGATTACTCAGATTCGCCATTTAGAGCGGCAGAGGACTGTAACTTTGCAGATTACTCCTCCAAAATCCATGCCTCTTGAGCAGGCTATGGATATCGTAGAGAACCAGCTTATTCCTAAAGTTAAGGAAATGGGACTTATGGACGGGGTTAATGTGCGTATGTCCGGCGCGGCTGACAAGCTGACCCAGACCCGTGAGGCCATGCAGTGGAACTTCCTGCTTGCTGTCGTGATCACTTATCTGCTTATGGCGGCTTTGTTTGGAAACTTCATCTATCCGGTTATCATTCTACTGACCGTGCCTTTGGCTGGTGCGGGTGGTTTCCTCGGCTTGAAGCTTGAAAATTTGTTCATTGCTCCGCAACCGCTTGATGTGCTGACTATGCTTGGTTTTGTTATCCTGATCGGTGTTGTTGTTAACAACGCGATTCTTATCGTGCACCAGTCGCTTAACAACGTGCGGCAGGGTGGTATGGATCACAAGGAAGCAGTGCTTGACGCGACCCGTTCAAGGCTACGTCCCATTTACATGTCGGCTACAACATCCATCTTCGGCATGTTGCCGCTGGCAATAGCTCCCGGTCCCGGTTCAGAATTATACCGTGGACTCGGCGCAGTAGTGCTCGGCGGTCTCGCACTGTCGACGGTCTTTACCGTATTTATGATTCCCGCATTGCTAATGTTCTTTATTAAGATGGAGAAGATCGGCGGTAAGGGTGTCGAAGCATAGCATACGCTTAGTGTGCGTCTTTTGGTGGTCCCAAGTTACGGATATGTACTTTCACTAACAGCATAAAAAAATGGCCCTGATGCTTTTGCGTCAGGGCCATTTTTTTCTACACGGATTTTTTTAACTATTTTCCTTCACATACCTCTCCAGCCTATCCATTCCTTCCGCGATATTTTCAATTGAATTGGCATATGAAAGCCTGATGAATCCTTCGGCTGCTTCTCCGAAATCTATACCGGGGGTTACTCCGATTCCTGCATTCTCCAGAATATCGAAGGCCAGCTTCAGGGAACTTCCGTCGAATTTTGCTGCAAGGTGTTTCATATTAACCAGAACGTAGAATGCTCCAGTGGGTTCTACTTTGATATCGAACCCGATCTCCCGCAGTCTTTTGAGCATAAATTTGCGGCGTTCATCGTAGGTGTTTTTGATGCGGTTAACATCATCCCATGATTCGGTGAGTGCTGCTACTCCGGCCCATTGGGCCATGGAATTGGCAGATATGAAGAAGTTCTGACAAAGTTTCTGTAGCGGACGAACGTATTTTTCCGGTGAAATGATATACCCGAGTCTCCAGCCTGTCATTGCAAACAGCTTGGAAAAGCCATTCAGTACAAATGCATGATCTGTGTATTCGAGGATTGAGTGTTCTTTTTCGCCGTAAACAAGACCGTGGTATATTTCGTCAGAAATAATCCAGGGGCCCATGTTGGCAATTTTCTTCATGCGTTCTTCAGAAAGCAGAGTTCCTGTCGGGTTTGACGGGGAATTGATTAGAATAGCTTTAGTTTTGTCATTGATAGCTTTTTCTATTTCAGCCGGTCTAAACTGGAATCCGTCTTCTTCGAAGGTCGTAATGCGGTTGGCTTCGGCTCCGGAAAAAGAAATAAAATTGCTATAGCAGGCGTAGCAGGGATCGGAAACAATGACATTGTCTCCTTTATCCATAATGAAAGTGAACAGGAGCAGCATTGCCGGAGAGGTTCCCTGAGTTATAATAACCCGTCCCGGATCAACGTCCACGTTGTATCTGTCTTTATGATATCTGCTTATGGCTTCACGCAGTTCGGGAATACCGAGGCTATGAGTGTAGTGGGTTTTACCTCCATCCATAGCCGCACAACAGGCTTTTTTGATGCACTCAGGAGTATCAAAGTCCGGTTCACCAATTTCCATATGAATAATGCTGCGCCCTTCGCGTTCCATCTGCTGGGCTTCTTCAAGCACATCCATGACTAAAAACGGGGTGATTTCGCAGGCTCTTTTTGAAATGCATTCCATATTGCTCTCCTAGAAAATATTGAAATTGTGCGTTGAGGTCTTCATTGACCTCGTTGGGGCGTATGATTATTTGATGCGCTTTGCGCTTTTTTGCAGGTAATTTTGCCTCCGGCGGGCAGAAGGGCTGAGCCCACTCTGCACTCCCTGTCAGGAGGAGGACTCTTATTGTAGCTTTACGGATATATACAGATTGTCAGGTTGGAGTGCAATAGGTGTCTTTTTGAATATGTATATCATACTTGCCCATGCGTCTTAGCTGGAGTAACAACTTCGCAGCACGAGATAAAATCCTACCATGAAAATTTTACTAATAGACAATAACGACAGCTTTACAAACAACCTTGAGCATTTGCTGGCAAATGTAATTAGCGGGGTTGAAATTGTTGTGCTGCCGTACGCTCAAGCTTTTTTTGTAGATGGAAAGCCGACAGATTTTAATCAATTTGATCTGCTGATAATTTCTCCCGGACCGGGGTGTCCTGAAAATTATCCCGGTTATGAAATTGTGATTGAGTCAGGCAGGCCCGTACTTGGAATTTGTCTTGGGATGCAGATAATCAATGAATATTATGGCGGTGTAACAGATAGACTAAGCGGTTGTTTCCACGGTCGTACCGAGGCTATCGATTTTGATAGAGAACAACTTGACGTGGCCCGCTATCATTCCCTTTACTGTTCAAGAGTGGGGGAGGGGCTTGAAGTTTTTTCAGCTAATGCTGAAGGTGTCCCTATGGCTTTACGTCATACTGATTTACCTTTGATGGGTTATCAGTTTCATCCTGAATCTTTTTTAACTGAGCAGCCCGGAGTATTTATCCAGTATGCCCTCGATTTTTTCGAAAAAAGTCAGCTTTGAGAGGCTGCGGGAAATTGCGCTGTATTTTGTTCAGACACATGATGCAGATGTTTTGCTCGGCAGTGCAGAATTTCCGGAATCGTGCAAAAGCTATATCGCTGTAAATGCTACTGATGAGTTGATTCTTGATGCGGATGCCCATGCAGAAGAAATTGCTCCAGCCATTCGTAATTTTGCTTTTAAAGATAACAATCCTACGATTGGATATGTCAGTTATGAGTGCGGGCATACGCTACGTGAAGTAGATAGTTTAAAAAAACGGGAATATCCTGCTCTGCATTTTAAAAAATATTCTATCGTGCTGGTTCATGACGCAATTGAAGAGTCTTTGGAAGTTCTTT
>JMSU01000276.1_pt1 | contig 15816 bp, 19 predicted proteins | sample 179011 | NCBI WGS metagenome assembly JMSU01 (sample SAMN02769580, study PRJNA246767) | bioreactor metagenome | isolation source: Culture-1 Bioreactor ArsB derived from microbial biomass from the upper 2 cm... | place: Germany: Bremen | collected day 87 after inoculation
GCCATGGTTTACTCCTTGTTACAGTATTCAGTTAGCTGTGTCTGTTTTCTAAATAAACACATTATTGTCTTCGTCCGGGTTGCAATCGATAGGACTGCAATTTTAGTAAGAAATTTAAATACCGTTTGCCAATGTGTCAAGATGTATAAACTTAACATACATTAAAGAATAACATAATACCAGTTATCCATAATCGCAATTGTTCTAAGGATTATTCGCTCTCAGACTCACAAATCCAATCTGAAGGAACAATTCTGCCACGTGGAATAGCTTCAAGGTCAAGGTCATGTCTACACCCCGAACTTGCCATTAAATACCCGGAATAAGCTATCATTGCGCCATTATCGGTACACAGATTCATTGATGGCAGTACAAGAGGGATAGAAAATCTGGAAGCCACCCCTGACATTACACTGCGAACAACGGAATTAGCGGCTACTCCCCCCGCAACGATCAAAGACTTTACCTTTGGATTGCGCTCTAAAGCTCTGCAAATCTTTACTTCAAGCTTCCTACCCACAACATAATTAAATGAAGCAAGCATGTTGTTACGCTTGGTTGTAATCTGCGTATCTTCTACATCCGGATCAGGAATTCCCATACGGTCAAGCCTAAGTTCGGAGTTAGAGTTCACGTAGTTAGCAACGCAAGTCTTTAGACCGCTAAAACTGAAATCAAGATTGTCGTTATTAATATAGGGAACGGGAAAAAGCTTTTTATCAATCTTACCTAATTTACCAAAATCATCGACCAGTTTTCCGCCAGGATAAGGAAGATTCAAAGACTTTGCTGTCTTATCAAAAGCTTCCCCTGCGGCATCATCAAGAGTTCGACCCAAAAGAGTAAATTTGGTAGGACTATCAACCAGATAGATATGTGTATGTCCGCCGGACACTAACAGTCCAAGCGATGGAAATTCCAGTTTTTGTTCAAGTCCAGCTGCTGTAAGATGAGCCCATAAATGGTTTACACCGACCAACTTTGCACCACTGGAAAAGGCCAGGCCCTTCGCAAAATTAAGCCCCATAAGCAAACAACCTTGAAGACCGGGCCCTCTAGCCACAGCAACAACATCAATGTCATCAGCTGTGAGAGATTGTTCTTTGAGGAGTTCATTATATAAGACAGGCAACACCCTTAAGTGTTCCCGCGAGGCAATTTCTGGAACCACACCGCCAAAAACAGCATGCACATCAACCTGAGAAGCAAGTTTTTCTGCAACCAGCTTTCCATCTCTAACCAATGCCAGCCCTGTTTCGTCACAGGAGCTTTCAATACCGAGGCAAAGCATTAACCGTCATGCTCCTTGTAGATGGAGCTGATGGTTTCCACTTCGTGTCGAGACCCGATAAACAAAGGTACACGCTGGTGCAGATGCTCAGGCTCAATATCAAGAATTCTCTGCTGGCCGTCAGTTGCTCTTCCACCGGCCTGCTCAATAAGCATTGCCATCGGAGCAGCCTCACACATGAGTCTCAATTTGCCACGAGGCTTCACCGGATCACGATGATCAGCCGGGTACATAAAAACGCCCCCATAGATCAAATTCCGATGAAAATCAGCAACAAGAGAACCTATGTAGCGCAAGCTGTAAGGTTTTCCATGGATATTTTCAGTAGACTTAAAATGATTGACAACCTTTTTGGTTGTCTCACTCCAGAACGGCCAATAACCTTCATTTACAGAATAGATCTTTCCTGTATCAGGAACTTTCATATTAGGATGCGAAAGAAGGAATTCTCCCACGCCAGGGTCAAGAGTGAATCCATGCACCCCTTCTCCTGTTGTAAATACAAGCATGGTTGATGAGCCGTAAAGTATGTATCCGGCTGCTATCTGCTCATCTCCTGACTGTAAAACGTCAGTAGACTGAACAGGAGTCCCCAGCTTACTTTTACGGCGATAAATGGAGAAAATAGTCCCAATATTAACGTTAACATCAATATTTGATGAGCCATCAAGAGGATCAAAAATAATAATGTAATTCCCTTGTGGAAGACCATGAGGGATTTCAATAATATCAGCATTTTCCTCTGAGGCCATAGCACAGAGAACGCCGGAACGGGCCATTCGGTGAATCAGAATACGGTTAGCGTATTCATCAAGTTTCTTTACCTCTTCACCTTGAACATTAATCTCCCCGGTAAATCCTAGGACATCTACTAATCCGGCTTTGTTCACTTCACGCGAAATAATTTTTGCGGAAAGAACAAGTTCATTAAACAAATGAGTAAATTGACCAGTTGCACCGGGAATTTGCTTTTGATGAAGTAACAGGTGCTCAGTAACAGTTATCTGCTGGGTCATTTATCCTCCTTAGGAATGTCCCTGCTGCGCAATTATCAGGATATATACAGCTCTAATACCAGAATTTTAAATCGAGACCTATCAAAATCTAAAAAAATAATATTCCGTCATCCTCATCTTCGTCAGATACGGCAGCTGTCAAATAAACAATTTGCGTATCACCAACGTAACGGGACAACCAAATATAACGAACATCATCGACTTTAACTACGCCACGGACATCACTATCAAGCAACTCATCCCAGTCAACTTTTAACAGTGCTTCCTTATTTACCTTGTCAGACCCTGTCCAAATTCCTCCACCATCCGGCTGCATGATAATGAGCTTTTCCGGCTGAGGACAAAAATTCAAAAGAATTCTTGGATCAAAATGAACTACGACCAACCCTTTGAAATCCGCATCCTTAAAAAAAGGAGTGCAAAGATACATTTCAGGACCAAACTCGGAATAACTGACAAAAGACTTAAGATTGATCTCAGACCAGTCACCCTCATATTCAACTAGAGGACCAGGCTTAAAAGGCTTGATTCCAGCCTCAGGAAGCTTGACCAGAACGCTGGCTTCTTCATCAACCGTAAGTACGCCGCTAATCCACGGAAAACGCATAAACAGTAATTTAAACCAATTTTCATCGGGATGAGAATCCACTGTAGAAAGGACATTTGTAAGCGAAAGAATTTTTTCGTCAACCGGAGTGAATAAAAGCGCAAGCTTATTATCATCAGGGTTCTGAATCCCCGGACTTTGGAGACTGATTTCCGGGTTTGGATCGACATAATTCTGGGCATCATGCCAGACCTTACTACCATATTCACAGCCTGACGCAGTCAAAAGCATAACCAAAACGGAAAAAAGCGCGAAAGTACGCACTGAAGTATTAAATTTCATATGTAACCCGGATACCGCGCAAAAGCACAGAACTCCATCTATAAAATATTAATTTTAATAAACAAATAACAGGAAAAAATAATCAACTAACTATTGGCCCGCGCTTCAAGACGTCCGGCCAGAATTTCCAGAGTGCTCATAAGCTTATTCTTAGCATGTCTATGATAGGGATCTTGAATCTCCGCATCCGCTTCACTATTGCCTTCACTATGTGAATGGCTGATCCTTTCAGAAATCTCGGCCATATATTTCATAAGTTCATCTTTTTCGCTTTCACTGGCACAGCATAGAAGTTCACGATAAATATCGAGAGCACCTTCAAGGTCTCCCTGCGAAGCAAGAACTTCAGCCATGGTCTTTGTCTTAAGATTATCCATGACCGCGGGGCTGGTTAATTCATCTTCAATCTCCCCGTCAATATCAATTCTGGCTGCAGCCTGAGTTATCTCATCTGTAAGCAAATCGCTGTCAGTATCAGGCTCAGGACGCTGAAAAGCAGCCTGTTCGTGTATATCTTCTGGTATACAGGAAACAGCTGGTTTTTCATGCGGACTTACACCTGTAAGCTTCCTGATTCCCTCTGACATGACATCAGACCATGACATTGGTGAACCATGGAGTGCAGAAAACAAAAAGGCCATAGCCCCGGCAACATCGGTGTTACCGTCCGAAACAGAATCACCCCACATTTTCCAGAATGAAGGGTAAGAAGAAAAAAGTACTGGTTAAAGGAGCTACAGCAGCCTTCGCCTCGGAATCTCTGCCAAGCTTGGCAAGAGTCTCAACAAGCAACAGACGTGCTTCCAGATAGTCAGGGTGGCGATCAAGCCCCATTCTAAGAGTGGTTACAGCTTTTTCATTACTCCCCATTTCCACGTAAAGACGTGCTAGAGGAAAGAAAACCTTAGAGCTCGGTTCAAGGGCCAGAACTTCCTGATACCACTCAATTTTGCTTTGCATCTGCACCTGCTCCCTGAGTCTTTATTTTCCCTTTTTCTGGGAAAATATAAAGTAATTCATTTTCCTTAACATAATTCATCCGGCTACGAATAACCTTTTCCTGATAAGCACGATCAGACTTAAGGCGCCTAATCTCAAGACTGAGTTCAATAGTCCGATTGTCTGCAACCTTAATCTTATGCTCCAGTTCCTGAACCTTTTCATCCAGTTCAAGATAACCGAAAACCCCCTGCTCACTAAATCCTAAACGAATGAGTAAAACAAGGTTTATAAGGACCAACAGGCCCAGCAAGAATCTACGCCGCAGCATATAATCCCCTACTGCAAACGCATAAACATTTTTCTGGACGAATCAGCCTGCCCAAGAGGTAGTTTGAGTTCTTGCAAAAAATTACCTGTAGCGGATTCAATTCTCTCAACCTCGTCCTCGCTTACCTGAATTTTTCCCATTTTACTCATAAAACCTTTGAGTACTTCAAGTTCATCAATGAATTTACGGCTCAAATCAAGCTTTTCAAGCTCTTGTTCAAGCTCCAAAATCGTCTCAAGGCAATTATTAAGCCTGAGCTTTAGATTATGTCGTTCGTGCCCGTTCATGATGCACCTATGAATTTTGTATATTTAGATAAAATTTATTCGCTAGTTAACCAGACTTTATGCAAATTGTACATATAATTAGCACCGGAAAATACAGTTAAAAATACTGCTGCATAAAGTATATATGTTCCGATCTGATGCATATCCATACCAAAATATGGGTAATGGAGCAAAAGAGGGCCGAGTGCAAAGCTCTGTGTGACTGTTTTAAGTTTACCGAACTTATCAGCGGCAAGCACAAGCCCCATATCGACAGCAATGGCTCTTAAGCCGGTAACAGCAAGCTCTCTACAAACAATTACCACAGTAATCCAACCACTTATATACCCCATATAGCTGAGCATAATCAGTGTGGAACAGATAAGGAGCTTATCAGCCAGAGGATCTAAAAATTTACCAAGATTTGTGACCTGATTACTGCGGCGGGCAACATATCCGTCAAAAAAGTCTGTAAGTGATGCAATAAAAAATACAAAAGCCGCCAGAAACATAGTGAGTTTATTGGGATAGTATAGAAGAGCGACGATAAGAGGTACGGCTAAAATACGTCCCAGAGTCAGGGAATTGGCAAGATTGAACATAGAGTGTCCCGGGGTCAGAAAGATTCTTGTAGTCAGGGTGCGCTCACCCTGAAACCTGAAGACATTTAATACGCAGGGAGTCCTGTATAGACTCCCTGCGAATGCTGCTTGATTCTCTGCTCAGGCGGACGTGATGTCAACCCGGCATTTCAAAACCGCCAGAGAGGCAGTTTACTGCGGCTTAAGTATGAGTGCTTGAAGCAACTTCGAGACTACTCTCAGCTGCTTCTGCAATCTGATCTGCTACAGCTCTAAAGGCAACCTTTGCCGGAGAATCTTCATCAAGAAGAACTACAGGCTTGCCAAGGTCACCAGCAACAACTGTTGTAGGATCAAGAGGAACAGCACCAAGAAAAGGAAGACCGTATTTTTCAGCCAGCTTTTCACCGCCGCCTTTCTTGAAAAGATCGATATGTTCAGCACAATGAGGGCATACCAAACCGCTCATATTTTCCACAACACCCATGATATTGGCTTTGGCGTACTGGAGGAAATTGATAGCCTTTCTTACATCAGCAAGAGAAACTTCCTGAGGAGTCGTAACTACGACAGCCAATGATTCAGGAATAGTCTTCAGAACGGTCATAGGCTCATCCCCGGTACCCGGAGGCGAGTCGACAACCAGAAAATCAAGCTCGCCCCATTGTACGTCAGAGATGAACTGACGGATTGCAGAGGTTTTCATGGGACCACGCCACAGGACAGCCTGATCAGGGTCCTTAAGAAGGGATTCCATGGATACCACGTGCAGATTGTCATTTACTTTCTTTGGAACAACAAGATTGCCGCGTTCCACTTCAAGCTGTCCGGTAATTCCAAGCAGGTGAGGTACACTGGGACCATGAATATCAACATCCAGAATACCGACCTTGAAGCCTTTGTCAGCAAGAGCTGCGGCAATATTTACTGCCACAGAACTTTTACCAACTCCGCCTTTACCACTCATTACAAAAATTTTGTATTTAATCTTCTGCAGAGTGGATGAGATCAACTCATCCTGCAAAGCATGGGCTGCACTTGTTTTGTTATCGCCATCCTTCTTGGGAGCAGAAGAACAGGAACTACATGATGAACTCATATTAATGCCTTTGTTGTATATTAAAAACGAGAGGGAACCCTTAATCCCTCAGTCAGCCTCAGCTATCTTTGGCTGAAGATACCCATTCCAAAATAATCACTGCAGAGAATCCGGCAACCATCAAAAGTACGGCCATACCTAATTCACTGTTAATAGCAGAAGGAAGCACATTGGCTTCACTGAGAACATGTGTCTTTCCCCGAATCACAACCGAATCAAGAACTTCCTTCCAAGGCCAGATTTTACGCATAGCCCCGGCCATAAATCCGGTAAGAATACTTACGGTAACGGCGTGATGTCTTTCAAGAAAATAATGCAACACACGAGAAAACAATGAAACCCCAAAAGCACAGCCGCAAACAAATGCGACCAGCACAGCTGCATTATCCGCTGTTGTCGGGTTCCGTAACGCGCCAGTGATAAATTCGTATTTCCCCAGCAGAAGCAAAATAAATGCTCCGCTAATGCCGGGAAGAATCATTGCGCAGATGGAAATAGAGGCACAGATAAAAACAAACCACAAAGTGTCAGGAGTAGTAACCGGAATCAGCCCTACAAGAATAAAACTGAAAACAGCTCCCAAAAGACCTGCGCTAACATTTTTAACTGAAAATTCCCCTACCCGTTTGCCTACAACTAAAATAGAAGCTGCAATCAAACCGAAAAATAAAGACCAGACCTGCACAGGGTGTGTGCCCAGCAAGACATGGATAACTCTGGCCATAGAAACCATGGCCACCACGATCCCCATAAGCAAAGGAATCAAAAATTTGAGATGAGCCTCAGCAATAGCTTCGGTAAAATTTAACGTTAATATGCTTTTAAAAAATTTGCCGTTAAACGAACGGATGGAATCTATTAAATTATCATAAATCCCGGTAATAAAAGCCATGGTGCCGCCGGAAACACCGGGAATAATATCGGCTACGCCCATGCACAGCCCTTTAAGCATAAGAATCAGATAATCACGGACTGACTCAGGTCCTGGCCCTTTTTTCCAAGCTTGAATAAAATTCATTTATCTCTCCGGAAGTCCCGTTACCAGCCCTGTTTACCAACCAGATCCACAAAAGCGCAACCGCCCATGTCTGTTGTATCAATTTGACCATCAGTTTTAGTTACCAGCATAAGTCGCTGAGCACGCTTCTGGCCTCCGACCGGAATAACCAGTCGACCGCCTTCCGCCAGCTGATCCACAAGATATTGCGGAATTTCAGGGCCTCCGGCTGTAACAATGATACGGTCATAAGGAGCCTGATCAGGCCAGCCCATGGTCCCATCATCCAGCTTAAGCTGGATATTGAAATATCTCATATCAAAAAGCAGCTTGCGGGCTGAAATAAATAACTTTCTTATTCTTTCAACAGAGAATACATCAGCTCCCATTTCAGCAAGCACGGCCGCTTGATAACCTGAGCCGGTGCCAATCTCTAAAACCTTATGACCGGACTCAACCTGCAAAAGCTCAGACATATATGCCACGATAAACGGCTGAGAGATAGTCTGCCCTTCGCCGATAGGCAGTGCACTGTCGGAATAAGCACGCGAAGCAAGAGCATCCTGCACAAAAAGATGTCTTTGAATTTTACGCATGGCTTCAAGAACATTTTTATCAGACACTCCGCGTGCCACAATCTGCTCTTCCACCATTTTTAATCGCAGGCGTTTTGGATCTATACGCACTTATCCCCCATCAAACCGATGCAATCATCCATTTTATATAAAGACGACCTTCATCACACTGGTCTGAAATATTTTTTTTACAACAAATCAAAAGTGGAGAATACCCCCTACAATAATTCATTGTTTGCAGTTGAAAATCAGATTTTGGCAGGCAAGTCAACCTGAATGGCCCATATTGAGCATTAAACTTGATTTTTTCACATCCCCCCTTGACACAAAAGCGACATAAAGAGAGATTATAAGTAAGGAAAAAGGAGGAAACATGCTGAAAGTTGACGATCTCATGACAAAAGAACTGTTCACGCTTAATGAGGATGATAATCTAAAGATGGCAAGGTCACTTATGGACCTGCAACGTATCCGCCATATCCCGATAGTTAACAACAAAAGAGAATTTATAGGACTTGTAACTCACCGCGACATACTGCGCGCCACAATTTCCCAGCTCGCAGATATCGACCCCGCCACACAAGGTGAAATTGATGCAGGAATCCCGGTGGGCGAAATTATGCAGACCGGTATTAAAACTATAGGCTCAGAGACTTTACTCAAAGACGCTGCCTACCTATTACTAAATCACAAATACGGCTGTTTGCCCGTTGTTAACGAGAAAAACGGTCTTGAAGGTATTTTGACCGAAGCTGATTTTTTGAAGCTTACTATTAGTTTGATGGAAGCTTTGGAGAAGTAAGGTAAAAACGGACTTTGTAATAAAAGAAATCGCCATTAGTATCCCAACGCTATGGGACATTAATGGCGAATTTTTGATTAAACTCTACACACCAAAACTTTAATAAATTAAAAAATCTGAACTTATCTCATTTGCCTCATATGAACCGCAAAAACCAAACGACTCTTTAAAGCATCTGCACTCATCACAATACGCCCTACTCCTGGAGATGGATCAAACATAAGTATTCTATCTAATATAGCTTGTCCTTGAGGTCCCCAGCCCGCTGTCATTCCATAAATAATATAAACATGCCCAACATCTGAATTAGGGGATTCTAAAGCAGCGATAACAGGAGCACCAGATGCAACATCGTTAAGAATCCAATTTCCATTACCGTTTTCAATCCATACTGACCGCCCAGGGCCTAATAATGCACTCATCATATCTGCTGCATTACCACTATCTACACTGTCATCTGAAATAATACTTTTCATTCTACGGACTATATATTCTTGTGAAGGAGCTGCACCATTTGGATTACTATATCGTATTAACATTTGCACAGCTGCAGCCCAACAAAAATCAGGTTTATCCATTTCAGCTGTAAAGAATTCAAAACCACCCGATTCTATCTTATAACAATTCCTCCCTATTTGGTGTATATTTCCAGAAGGATATCCTCGATAGTCCCAAAAACATTTCATTAGATAAGGGTCAGGATATCCACTTTTAATAATCTCATTTCTACTAATTATTTGCGGTGAACATCCAAAAATAAAAATAAAACACTAATCGCAAGAATACTTTTCAGACATGTTAATACCGTTGCAGAACCTGTTGCAATTCTTAAGACATTCACAGTTTGAATTAATAAATTCATCTTCCCCCCCAAAGTTACTCTTACATTGATCCATGCAATCAGCACATGGCTGACTCGCTGAAGGACGACCAAACCTCCCACAACCAGAACAACACAAAAGGAAAGCGCACATTAATATCATTAAAATTTTCATCTTATTTACCCGGATTAAGAATAGCGACACTTAGTGACTCAGCAAGATCCTCAAAAAGCTTCCCTACCACTACAGAATGATCATACAATTCCATTGAATTCTGAGAATTATACATATTTTCTAACCCCCTATACAAATTATTAGATTTTCTTCTAACGTCAGTTGAATTAAAAAAAATGCAAATTTCCTTGCAATAACCTTTACCGCTACGTCTTCCCAATAGAAGTTCTTCGGTCTTATTTCTTCTTTGCTGAATTTCAGAATAGCGCCTTCCGTCGCTATAAAGCACCGAATTGCTTATTAACGCATTCTTTTCTAACCATAAATCATACATTGTTTTCTCATAAAATAATTCATGCCAAATTTGAAATTCATCTGAAAACTTTTGTAGTAATACTCTTTGATATTGAATAATCTCTTTCTTTTCAGCTAGACGCCTACAACTATCTTCATAGTCATGCTGCATACTTGAAGTAATATGGGCTATAAAAACACCCCCTAATATAGTTATTACAAATGGACTATTCAGTATTGTCATTATTTTTTTAAAAAAGGATCCTGCACTATTTTCGTAATTTTCTTTAGACAACGTAACCTCCTTAAAGCTCCCCCCTTTCTTTTTTGGTTATTTTAAAAATCATATCTTAAAAAATAATTTTCAACAAGTAGCTCTGAAAAAAACTATACTAATTGCCAAAATTAAAAAGCGGCAGCCCCAACCGGGACTGCCGCTTTTTAAAATCACCAAATCCAAATAAAATCTAAAGGACCAAACCCTACTGCCCAAACTCCGCAATAAATTTCTTAATCTCTTTACGCGCGGTATCAAGATAATCAGGAAAAACTGCTTTGACTGTATCAGTCATTTCCATATTCCAGTCAGTATAATTCTCCGGCTCCATGCCGAGTATGCGCATTTCAGGACGTTTTCCAACTGCACCTGCCATATTCAGAGAATCCATAAGGTCAATGTCGTGCAGAGACAAACGCTGACTGTCATTCTGAACGATATCTTTTTCTTCAAGATAGTACATGGTTCCGGGTTTCTTAGTGCCGTGGACGATGTCCAGTACCAGCAGTCCGTCATAGCCTTCGAGGATGTGAAAGATATCATGCGTAAATGTCCCGCCATCTACAAGATGGACAAACTCAGGCCATTCTTCTTTTTTGAGTTCTTCAACAGCGTGAACCCCTACGCCCTCATCCCCAAGTAAAATATTTCCAATTCCAAGTACAAGAAGCTTCTTCATTTTCGATCCTTTCCCCTGCGACATAGGTCAGTCTGAGGTGGGCCTCCAGCGGCCTCGCGGGGCGTAGAAGTTGATGCGCTTTGCGCTATGATCAGATTATTTCTCCTCCGGCAGCCAAAAGGACTAAGCCCATCTGGACTCCCTGTCGGGCTTTCACATTTAGAGATCGGAATATCCTGCCTAAATAGCAAGAAATACCTTCCGATAATGCCAGTCAGAGGAGACTCTTAAAATAAATTTTTTCTAATAACTATACCCGAACCTTCTATTCAAACAGATCATTCCCACCCACCACGGCGAAACCCTATTAAAAAATTTTGGGATTCTTAACCCCTTTGCAAAAGGTTTTAAGCACCCGAAGGGGCACCGAAGGCATATAAAAAATAAACTCCCGGACACTGGAGTGATCCTGCGTCCGGGAGCTTTTTTATGATCTATAATCTGTTTTCACGGTTTGGATACGAAAACTTACGTTTCCGTGGCGCGTTGGTTTCCAGATAACCTAGCAGCCTTCTCCTACGTGAATAACATGCTCTTCACCGGTCTCTGCGTGCAGCACGTGCACGGCACAACCCAGTCATGGATCAAAGGATCTAATGATCCTTGATATGTCAACAGGACTTGAAGGATCTGGAACAGGACAACCTACGAGGGCTTCCTCGATAGTTCCGCGCATGCCTTTGTCATCGCGGGGGGTGCTGTTCCAAAGAGTAGCAGGAATCATCTGGTAATTCGCTGTCTTGGAATCCTTAATGTTGATGTAGTGCAGCAGAGAACCACGAGGAGCTTCGGTAAGACCGAGACCTTCCGCAGACTGAGGGATCTCAGACTTAACGTAGGTTTCTTCACCGGGCTTGAGTTCTTTGAGCCATACATCAGCAATAGCGTTAACAACCATGTATGCTTCCTCAGCGCGAGCAACGTGACGACCCATAAGGGAGAATGCCATGTCTTCGCCGAGATCGCGGAATCTTTCAGCTTTGATGCCGAACAGATCTTTAAGCTGCTTTTTACCCATGGGGCTAAGCTCGGGGTTCTCAATCCACATACGTGCAAGAGGACCAACTTCAACGGCTTTGTCGTTGTAGCGGGAAGCTTTACAGAAACTGTAAGCATCTTTCTTGTTCACATCGGGGACTGTTTTACCTTCGCTAGGATGCAGGTTGGAACACTCGTCGGTGTACCATGCATACTTGGTGTATTCTTTGATGAGCTTCTGGTCGAATTTTTGATCTTTGCCGTCGATGTAAACACCGGGCTTGAGCAGGAATCCTTTTTCAGCATCATCCATGGGGAATACGCCGTAAGCCATAGCGTTCTTGTAACCGCCACCGATCTTAAAGAGGTCCTTGTATACGGAACCGATCAGGTAGACAGTGGGAACGTAGGTTTCAGCAACGAATTTCTGAACCTGTTTGAAACGGCTGATGTATTCTGCCAGTTTTTCCTTAGTCGGGATTTCGGTGGTACCACCGACAACCTGACCAGAAATGTGAGGCATTTTACCACCGAACAAAGCTACCATTTCGTGGCAGATACGGCGGATTTCAAGAGCCTTAATGTACTGGTCAACAGCTACAGCATTGGTCTTTTCATCAAGACGCAGATCAGGATGATCGAAGCGGGGGACAAAGGGAGCTTTGCCCGGTCCTCTTACGAAGTCCAGTGCTGCAAGGTGATAAAAATGCAGAATGTGAGACTGCAGGTAGTTGGCACCAAAGATGAGGTTTTTGGTTACTCGACCGTTAGTGGTAAGTTTAACACCAAATGCATCATCAAGAGCGCGGGTGGAAGCTGTGGAGTGAGCAGTAGGACAAACACCACACAGGCGCTGAGTAAGCTGAGCTGCATCGCGAGGATCGCGACCAACCAGAATGTTCTCAAAGCCACGGTACATGCCGCCAGACAGCCATGCGTCCACAACCTTTCCGTCCTTTACAACAACCTCAGCTTTGAGGTGGCCTTCGATACGAGTTACCGGATCGATGGCAATCTTAATTTTCCCGTCTTTAGCGGCGGGTGCATGAGATTTTGAAGACATAAGGATTAATACTCCTTTTTCCGGTTAACCGGCTTCGTAGAAGGGGGACATTTCATCCGGAAATCCCGGTTCTACACAGCCAAGGCAAACTGAGTTTTCAACACACCAGTTAACACCGCCGTTCCATTTGCGTTTGAAGCAATCGGAATTTGCGCTGGGTCCTTTACAACCCAGTTCATAGCGGCATTTTTTAGGATCAGTGAAGATCTCAGCATATTCATCGTTGTCAAAAGCCTCAAGATAGGGGCAATTGTCATGAATGTTCTCGCCAAAGAAAGGTGTGGGACGTCCGTTTTCATCAAGGATGGAAACAACGTCAGCGAGTCCGCCCTGCAGACCTTTCTCTTCGATAGCATTGATTGCAACAACGAGGGTACCCACCATCCAGTCAGGATGGGGAGGACAGCCAGGAATGTTAACAACAGGAGTCTTTACGCCATTCTCAGCAAGGAAATTTGTTACTGACATGGAGCCAGTAAGGTTTCCTTCAGCAGCAGGAATACCGCCATAAGCAGCGCAGGTACCAACGTTCACAACTACAGCAGCGTTTTTAGCCATCTCAAGAGTGGCTTCAGACATTGTGTATTCTTTGTGATGTGCATCAGCACCGACGATACAGAAACGGCCGTCCTCAGCTGTGGGAACGGAACCTTCAACAATAACGATGTACTTGCCTTTCTGCTCTTTTGCCACGTCCATCATATGATCCCAAGCAATGGCGCCTTCGGAACCCATGATTGTGGGGTGGTAATCAAGGTTAATTACATCGAGAAGTACCTCTGCGATAGAGGGGTGCACTGAATTAAGAATAGATACTGAACAACCGGTGCAGCCCTGTCCCTGCAGCCAGAAAACATTCGGTACAAACTTCTTAAGCGCGTGTACAACACTGGGGTTGAACATCTGGGAAATCCCAAAGCCAGCCACAGTTCCTGTGCACATTTTCACGAAATCTCGCCTGGTCAAACTCATCCCTACCTCCTTGGTGGTTGCCGGCGTAGTAAGGCACTGTCCTTACTAATGAAAAAAAACCGCCACGGCGACGATATTTTTTAATTTCACTTACACACTCCATAGTTTTACGTCAACAATAACCGCGATAAAAAGTGATACAAAGCAATTGCATCTATAGGTTTTTCCGATATAACTCATAGACAAAAACAACTTTGACAATGTTGTGTATTGAATACTGCTTGCTTTTGTTGTTAAGGTCACTTTGCTTAACAGCGTTATATGAATCGAATTCACATGAACAACTTAAGGATAAGTAATGGCTAGAAAGAAAAGTCGTATCGGGCAGTTTATAATTATAATGATTATCGTAGGAATTATCGGAACAGGTGCTTATTTACTATACAAAGACACAACTGCACCACAGGCTGAACTCACTCCGGAAAAAGGTTTTGTAACCTACAAAACGCCAATCAATGTTAATATCAGTGATACTCAATCAGGACTCAAAGCTGTAAAAATTGTTCTCACCCAAGGCGAAAAAAACAAACTTTAACTGAAAAGACTCTCCCTAAAGGCAGTTTTGATTATAACGAAGAAATTTTGATCAAAAAAAGCAAATTAAACAGGGAGATTTTGAGATTGCAGTATGGGCTGTTGACACTTCACTTGCCGGCTTTGGAAGCGGTAATGCTGTTATTGCCAGAGGCAATTACACCTTAGATACAGTAGCTCCCAAAATCACAGTTCAAACCAGCACGCACAACCTTAATCAGGGAGGATGTGCCTTGGTCCTGTACAAAGTTAATGAAGAACCCTCCAAGACCGGTATTGAAGTTGGAGAAGATTTTTTCCCAGGATACAAACAGCCTGACGGAACATATGCATGTCTTTTTGCTATGCCCTACTACACTGACGGGAAAAAGTTCAACCCGATACTGATGGCTGAAGATGCTGCGAAAAATAAGCGCATAAGCACTTTCTGGTATCACGCTAATACTAAGAAATATAGACACGACAGAATTAATATTTCTACCAGATTTCTATCAACCAAAATGCCGCAATTCGAATCAGAATTTCCCGGAATACCAAGTCAGGTTGCTTTATTTCTGAAAGTAAACCGTGAACTTCGTGTAAAAAACAGAGCTGAGCTCCATCGCGTTGCAAAAGAGACCTCACCTACTTTCCTGTTTGAAGGTAAGTTCCTGAGACTTCCTAACGCCGCTACCCGTGCGGGCTTCGGAGATAAACGCAGTTATTATCACAACGGCAAAAAAATAGACAACCAGACTCACCTTGGTATCGACCTTGCCAGCACAAGAAATGCACCTGTCCCCGCAGCAAACAACGGAAGAATTGTCCTCGCGGCTGATGATTTTGGCATTTACGGAAACGCTGTAATCATCGATCACGGACTTGGACTGCAAACCCTCTACTCCCATCTCAGCCAGATTGATGTAGAGCCCGGGGACATGGTTGAACGTGGACAGATTATCGGTAAAACAGGTGCGACAGGTATGGCTGGCGGTGATCACCTTCATTATGGTGTCATCTGCTCCGGTATTCCTGTAAACCCAGTTGAATGGTGGGATGCACACTGGATCAAAAACAACATTACCAGCAAGCTTAAGTAAGGCTCATAGAAGAGATTTAGATGCCCTAACGCGCTTTTGAAGGTGGATTTCGCCTCCGGCGGTTAAAAGAGCTGGCCACTTTGAAATCCCAATTAGAGGGGCGACTTAAACGAGCTATCTAGATGTGAGCATACTAAATAAAGAAGTCCCGCAATATCT
>JMSU01000278.1_pt1 | contig 15708 bp, 16 predicted proteins | sample 179011 | NCBI WGS metagenome assembly JMSU01 (sample SAMN02769580, study PRJNA246767) | bioreactor metagenome | isolation source: Culture-1 Bioreactor ArsB derived from microbial biomass from the upper 2 cm... | place: Germany: Bremen | collected day 87 after inoculation
ACCGCTCTGAGCTGAAAATTCCGGGTCAATATCACTGAGCTTAAAAGGTTTGGAGCCATCAATAATAAGCAAAACTAAATCAGCCTGAGTGGCCAGATCACGGCCCATATCCAGTCCAGCCTGCTCAACTGCATCAGTAGTTTCTCGCAACCCTGCCGTATCTACCACCCGAACCTGAAGCCCTTCCAGATTCAACGTTTCTTCGATAAAATCACGTGTAGTACCGGGAATATCTGTGACAATGGCCCGGTTTCTTCCTAGCAAGGCATTAAGCAGACTTGATTTTCCAGCGTTAACTTTTCCAGATAGAACTGCAAGTCCTCCTTCACGCCACGCTTTTGTTCGTTCAACACCAGACAGAATTTCAGAAATATTTTTTATGGCATCTGAAACTTCACTGTTCATTTTTTCAAGTGGAAGGCATTCAAGTTCATCTTCAGGGAAATCCACAGCCACACAAAGCTGGGCCCGAAGCTCTTCAAGTCTTCTGCGAAGTTCTTCTATGCGTTCCCCAAGCACCCCGGAAAGTTTTACACGAGCAAGCTGGGCAGCCCCTTTGGACGGAGCATGAATCATTTCAGCAACAGCCTCAGCCTGTGTAAGGTCCATCTTCCCGTTCAAGAAAGCACGCAAAGTGAACTCTCCGGCATTTGCTATTCGTGCCCCTTTGGATAAGATTTCTTCCAAAACAGCACCGAGAATAGCTCGTCCGCCATGACAGTTAATCTCAATGGTATCTTCACCCGTAAATGAATTCGGCCCGGGCATGAAAACGATAAGTACGTCATCAATCTCAACTTTGCTGGCGTCAACGATACAACCATAATGCATAGTATAAGGTTTAAAACCTGAGAATGACTTCTTTACAGGCTTAAATAGATCGGTGGCAATGGATAAGGCCTTTTCACCGCTTATACGAATAATTCCAACCCCACCGTCACCGGGGGGGGTCGCGATGGCTGCAATTGTGCCTGTGGAACTGAGTGACATATTAAATCTCCATAAATCAATAAATAAACCCCGCAGACTTATTGTCCACGGGGTTTGTCAAAGCATTATTCACCACTCGTGAACGTGACAACAGCTAACGGTTGTAACGTTCACTATTAAAGCGGTCAGGACCACTTTCTTTATAGCGGTCATTGCGACGTTCGCTGTTTTGACGAGGCTCGCGGTTACCGAAATTATCGTCTTGAGCACGGTTACCGAAATTCTCATCCTGGGCACGATTCCCGAAACTCTCATTACGGGGTTTGTTACCGTAATTATCATTACGGGGACGCCCGCCATAATTATCAGAACGGTTACGTCCTCCATAATTATCCGTACGGGATCTGCCGCCATAATTGTCATTACGAGATCTACTGCCGTAATTATCAGTACGACCTCGTCCACCATAATTATCGTTGCGGCTACGATCGCCATAATTATCACTACGACCGCGATTTCCGTAGCTATCATTGCGTCCGCGTCCACCGTAGCTGTCATTATTGCTGCGGTTTCCGTAACTTTCGTTACTATCTCTGCGCCCTCTGCTACGATCGTTACGATCATTGCTGCGCTCATTACGGTCATTGCCGCGAGAATTGTAACGGTCAGACTTTTGAGAATTATAATTATCGTTACGTCTTCCACCACCAGCACCACGGCTACGACGCGGCAGAATCAGTACCCGTTTCATGGGGCCTTCACCTTTACTGCGGGTGTTGACATACTTATCTTCCTGCAAAGCCATGTGAACCACTCTGCGGTGGTAAGAGCTAAGAGGCTTGGTCGACTGAACCCGCCCGGTGTGCATTGCCTTATCAGCAAGATGCCACGCGAGCTGACGAAGTTTCTCGTCCTGACGCTCACGATAGTCACCAGTATCGATCTGCACGCGAACAGAAGTCTGAAGTTTCTTAGAAACCATTCTGTTACACAGGTACTGCAGGGAAGAAAGAGTCTGCCCTTCGCGTCCGATAATAAGACCGGAGTTCTCTTCATCGTCAACCAGTACATTTACACGATCTTCACCCACTTCAATTTCAAGTTTGGGCTTAGCCTGAACAATAGGTTCAATCATCATTTCAAGAGCTTCGCGCACAGCTGCGGCGATATCTTCAGGATCACCTTCCATGATGCTGCGACGCTCTCTGTATTCACCGTTGTCTTCTGAAGAAACTTCTGCCTCAGTTTCAGCAGAAGCTCCTGTAACTGCAGGAGTCTGTGCTTCATCCCTAACAGCTACTTCACTTTCAGGCTTAACGGCAATTTCACCCTCTTCTTTCACTACCATCTCAGATTCCGGCTTTACAGCAGGAACTTCGGGCTCTGTGCGTGGAGCAGGTGCTTCTTCTCTCGATACAGGAGCTTTTGGCTCCTCTCTCATTTCTCTTCTAGGTTCTTCCCTAGGCTCCCGACGCTGTCTCTGCTCGTCAGGTCTTTCATTTCTGCGGGGGCGTCTGCCTCTTCTGGAATCTTCATTCAACAGATTTTTGTTATCGCCGCCTCTGGGACGGGCTTTAACTTTAGCATTTTTCTTTCCCACCAGGCCAAAAACACCTGTGGAGCCGCCGCTCAGAATTTCAATTTCAAGTTTGTCGCGATTCAGGCCGAAGTGGGCGCAGGCACTATTAATAGCCTCATCCAAATTCTTCCCCTGGAATTCCATGAATTCGCTCATTCTATCTCCTGGTTGTGTTCTTCACTCCATTTAATCCGATCAGCTTTGTGCCCTAATTATTAACCTTACGCATCATCATCCACTGCTGGGCAATTGAAAGTACGTTGTTGACCATCCAGTATACAACCAACCCGGAAGGGAAGTTGAGGAACATGAATGTGAACACAAGGGGCAGGAACATCATAATTTTCTGCTGAGTCGGATCGCCCGCTGAAGGCGTCATTTTCTGCTGCAGGAACATGGTAGCACCCATTACGATCGGAGTGATATAAAGCGGGTCTTTTGCTGAAAGGTCAGCAAGCCATACTATATCGGTAAAAGGCAGGTAATGTACAAAATCTGCATGTCTAAGAGCAACTGTCCCCATCAGAGCCTTATACAGTCCGAAAAAGACCGGAATCTGCAGCACCATAGGCAGACACCCACCTGCCGGGTTGACATTGTAAGTTTTGTACAACTGCATCATTTCTTTATTAAGAGCTTCTCTATCATCCCCATGCTTCTCACGAAGTTTGGCCATCATGGGCTGCAGACGTTTCATCTGCTCCATTGATTTGTAACTCTTGTGAGACAAAGGCCAGAAAAGAATCTTGATAACGATGGTCAGCAAAATGATAGAGATACCATAGTTGTGCACATACTGGTTAAACCATTCAAGAGCGACAACCAGGGGCTTGGCAATTATATCAAACCAACCGAAGTCGACAGCTTTATCAAGGTTACCGGGCACCTTAGCCATGAGTTCTGCATCCATAGGACCGAAGTAGTAAGAGCAGGCTAATTTACGCTCAATATCTTTATCAAAAGAAACGTTCTGTTCCGCAGCAATACGGAAAATATCGTCCTGAACTTTACCCTTCATAGTTACATCGGAAGAACCGGGAACCAGAGCAAGAATAAAGTAGTTGGAATCAATAGCGGTCCACTCAATGTTTCCGCTGGCGGTCACACCTGTTTCACGCAGATCATCACGGTCGTTTTCTTCAGACAGACCTTCAGGTCCGAACCAAGCTATTCTTGTTGGATTGTATGTGTCTTTTTCAGAAGTAAGACTTTTGGTAGCGGTGGTAAAAGCAAGTCTGCCCATACCACTGGGGTTTGACTTATTGATAATTCTTACGTCTTCATCAATAAGGTAATTGTCTGCGTGAAAAGTCAGTCTGCGCTCAATTCTGAAACCTTCGACATCACCACGGAAAATAAGTGTTCCGAGTTTGTTGCCTTCAAGTTTCATGTTTGCGCCTTCATAACCCCATACACCGTTAGCCCATGTGGGGATACCGTTGATGATAAGTCCCATTGGAGCTTTGTTCAAAGCATTCTGCCCGACCATATCCACATCAGGAGAATCGGCAGCAATTGTTGCTTTGAATTTTTTAAGCATGAAATTTTCGAGAAGTCCGCCCTGCGAGTTGATTACCGCAGAATACAGAGGAGTCTCAACGGTAAGCTTTGTTCCCTTAGCAGAAACAATGGCGGTAGTAGAAGCTGGGTCGGGAAGTTGATCGGAAACAGGACCGGCGACATTGGAATCCGCGGTCTGGGTCTGCTTCGCAGTTTGTTCCTGCTGAACAGGAGCAGGCTGTTGCGGCTGGGGAAAAAGATACTGCCAGCCAAGAAGTACGGCAAACGATAAGGCTACAGCCAGAATAACGCGTTTATTGTCCATGTTTTTATTATCTCACTAAAAAATTTGTCCCTCAAATCAGGTCGGGACTGCGCGGTGGTAGTTTCTTTCGTGGGGCGGGAACTGGGTCGAAACCGCCCTTGCATAGCGGATTACAACGCATCAGACGCCACAAAGCATACATCCCCCCTCTGATCACTCCATGAAGGGATATAGCCTCTATGGCATATTGCGAGCAGGTTGGATGAAAGCGGCAACACCCCGGAAATAACCGGGAGATAAACTTCTGATAAAAACGTATCGGGTAAAGAAACAGAGTCCGCATTCCCTGATTTCTCATTACTGTTCGCAGCCGTCGGCAAGCTTGTTAATCTTTCCGAGAACAGGAAACAGTTCTTTTTCGACAAGACCTAAATTGATCTTTTTGCCGTCCAGAGCACGCTTGGGAACAAAAATTACGTCCGCACGCACTTGGAAATTTTTCTGATGAAGCCTGAAAAACTCACGTATCACCCTTTTTATCCGGTTCCTGACAACAGCAGGCCCCTTCTTTCTGCTCACGGTAAGGCCCAAACGGACCCCGCTGGGGCCGCTACCATGACACAGCACAAAAAGTATAAAACTTTTTGTGTAGAGCTTTTTCCCCTGCTCATAGCAGAGGTCAAATTCAGGCTTTTTCAGGAGCTTATGCTCCTTTGTCCAATTTAAACAGCTAATCTTTTGCGTCCCTTTGCACGACGTCTTGCAATTACTGCACGACCGTTTTTGGTGCGAGAGCGAACGAGAAAACCGTGAGTCCTTTTTCTTCTGATTTTACTAGGCTGGTAAGTTCTTTTCATTTTCTATTTCTCCAAAAATTAATAACGTTTTCAAGCCGGAAACTTTTCCGGCTACGAGGAACGGGAACATATATCCCTTAGATTAGATATCGTCAAGAAATGTTTTTAGTCCCGACCCCAAGCTAAGTGCTTTTTAATCTCACCTTGAATAATCTATGCTGCTGCAAAGTGAAAACAAGACCGCATACCGCGATGCAGCCAGTCTGTCAAAATGTTATCAGATATAACTCTGATGCGGGCCAGTGTGGTAACGTGTATTAACGCATAACACGTGAACATTTTTTTTCACCGCTTTTTTCATGTAAAATATATTGCGCAACACAACTACTATAAGGAGATTCAAATGAAACCTGTACAAACATATTGGGACATAAAACTAGGCGAAATCAAAGAGACTTTTGAAGACAACGGCTACACCACCCACGTTGCCAAAAACAGTAAGGCTGCTGCATCTTTAGTTCTTGATAAAATTCTCCCTAAACTCAAGCCCTCCTCCATAAGCTTCGGTGGATCGATGACAGTTGTTGATTCCGGGCTCTATGATCAGGTCAAGAAAATCAAACAGGCAAAGGTTATCGATACATATGACACCACCCCTTCCATGGAAGAGCGTATCGAACGCCGTAGGCAGGCATTGCTAACCGATGTTTTCATAACAAGTGCCAACGCCATCACAGAAGAAGGCGAGCTGGTAAACCTCGATGGAACCGGAAACAGAGTTGCCGCCATGGCCTTCGGTCCCCGTAATGTAATAGTTCTAGTCGGTAGAAATAAACTATGTGTTGACCTTGACGCAGCAGTCAGCCGCATAAAAGAATACGCTGCTCCTGTTAACGCTATGCGTCTTAAAAGAAAAACTCCCTGTGCAGTTACCGGCAAATGCGCAGACTGTAGCTCCAAAGACAGAATCTGCTCTGTCTGGTCAATCACTGAAAAATCATCTCCCAAAGGCCGTATACACGTTATCCTTATCAACGAAGATCTAGGTTATTAGTATGATTAGACACGCAGACTGCTATTTATTTAGCGGTCTGCGTTTTTATATTTCTTAAACCGTACGAATGAATCTTCGCAGACGATAGCCTCACGAATTGGGCTTTGTATTAACAAAAGATATTATGGAAAATTCTTTGAGTAAAAAGATACACACCGATCATACTCGCAGTTATCGCGATAATGTGACTCCTGCAGCAGACGAAAAATCTTTTCAGGTAGTTGTTGAACAAACTGATTTATTTATTGTTGCCGAAAATGATCTCAGTGAAAAAGCTCTTGAGGCCGTTCATGAAATCAGGGCCGTCCTTAAAGGATGCATGGTGCTTAATCCTGATTTTGCAACCAGCCTTGTCCCCATTTCTGTTCCTGCGAATGTCCATCCCGTTATTAAAGCTATGGCTCAAGCAGCATCGAACTGCCACGTAGGGCCTATGGCGGCTGTAGCAGGAGCAGTTGCCCAGTTTGTTGCAGAGCAGCTTATTCCAGACTCTCCAAACGTTATCGTTGAAAACGGTGGCGATATTTTCATGTACTCTACCCGTTCCCGCAAAGTGGCTTTATTATCTGAACCTGAATCTGGTGCCCAAATAGGTATTGTAATTGAAGCCGAGGATTTCCCGGTAGCCATTTGTTCATCATCTGGCACAATAGGCCACTCACTGAGCCTCGGTAACGGAGATCTTGTAACTGTACGCGCAAAGGATGCACGCTTCGCTGATGCAGCAGCTACAGCTTTAGCAAATCAGCTTAAATCACCTGACGACGTGGCAAATGTAATAGAAAAAGCCCGCACACTGGCTAAGTACGGGCTTGATGGTGTATTTGTTCAATACGATTCCCAAATCGGAGCATGGGGTAATTTAGAACTGATTGCGCTTTAACTTTATTGGCTTACCGCCCGTTCAATTGCCATAAAAGGAAGGCCGTTATCATCTTTGGTTTTAGAAAGTGACATCCTGTATCCAAAAGAAATAAACAACGGACCGGAATCCAGAGAATCAGGCTTCAATTCAAAGTCAAATGGAATTCCTTTTCCTTCCTCCAACTTTTCGGGAGAAAAGACCTGTAACCCTTGGGCCAATACGATTCCATCATGATCACTCAGGTAACCCTGAATCCATAACTCATCAATCCAACCGGCCCATAAGGGAACACTGGATTTCTTAACAGCGACCATTCCGCGAACTCCGAAACTGTCTGTACGCGGGACAATTTCATAGTCAAAGGTCATGAACTGCATTTCCAGAGTTCTCTCGGTTTCAAGCTTCCAGGGCTGATTTTTCAAATGTGATACATCCACATGTGCACACCCGCCCAGTGCCACCAAAAGCATTGCCACTACATAAGCCCTAAATCTAATCATGCTCATTCGCCTCACTGCAAATAAGTTTTTATAAATTACAATTTCGATTCAACAGAGTGAACTTTTCCGTTCAGTCTGTCCACAGCCCCTTTACGGCAGTCAGCCTTCATGAGCATATAAATGCGATCACAATCCACCTCAAGAGCACGATAACACTTTGTTACCACAGCCATGATTTCGTCCCACTCGCCCTCGATGCAGGTTCCCATGGGGCCAAGCTTACATTCAAGCCCGCATTCATTAATAATCTTCACAACCCGCGTAACATAAGGGCTGACACTCTCACCCTTGTCAGTTGGGAAAATGGTTAATTCAACGAGTACGCTCATGTAATTTCTCCGTTTACATTGACACTGATTTAAAAAATACTGTAAATTAAACGCAAAATTTGATAAATTTATAAGTACATAATAAAGATATTCAAAGGAGCCGACTTCTATGGGTGAATATTACATGCCTGCCGAGGATGATGGCAAGCTTAAACAGATGATCACATGGATCAAGGAAAAAAAACGTCCTCGCCCCTCCTTCCCCAGGGCTATTCAAATCCAGACAACAAGTTACTGTAATGCCATGTGTTTATTTTGTGGCTGGAAGCATACTCATAGTACACAGCCGCAAGGATATATGGAAGATGATCTTTTTAAAAAAATCATCGATGAAACCAGCCAGCATTTTATTGGGCGCGTAAGCCCATATCTTATGAATGAGCCGTTAATGGATAAAAAAATGCCTGAGCGCATTGCCTATATTGAACAAAACAAACGTCCACTCACTAAAACAAAAATCAACACCAACGGCGCACTGCTCACCGCAGACATGAGTGAACGGCTTATAGACTCAGGTTTGCGCCATCTATGGGTTTCCGTACAAGGCTACTCCCAAGAGACTTACACAGAAAGCATGGGTATCAAAAAATTCAATATTCTAGAAAACATAGACAAATTCCTTGATATTCGTGACAAAAAAGGAGCAAAACGCCCCAAATTATCCATTACCACGCTCGATACTACAATTGTCCATGATGAACTTGAATACGCCAAAAAGCACTGGTCCAAACGCGATGTAACTTTTAAAATACATCAACTAGACAACAGGGCTGGAGACGACATCAGTAAACTGAGTGCTAAAAAGCCAAAGCTCCGTCGAAACTGTGATCTATTCTTGAAACAAGCATACGTACTCTACAACGGAGACGTAATCATCTGCTGTCACGACTGGCGTCGCACTGTAGTTCTTGGCAATCTCAAAAATCAGTCACTGGAAGAAATCTGGAATTCCGAAAATTTTATCAAACTGATAAGAGAGTATCAGGAGGGAGATTTTACCAATCTGCAGATATGCAAGACCTGCACTGGTTAAAATCCTCCGGCAACCATTCTGCTCTAAAAGACTCTCCTTTCTTACAACATTCTTTAATTGCAATAAAAATGGGTAGATATTGTTTTTCAATATCTACCCATTTTTGATTCATATGCGCACAAATCTGTGCGCTATTAATTAAATGAAAGCAAAAAAAATTAAAGACTTATTCAGAACACAAAACGAATCTAAACACAGACAGGTAAGACTAACGCGGACAATTAAGCAACCAATAGATAATGCTTGCCGAGTATATACCCACGTGATTCAAGAAACTCTGAAACTTCTTCTCGTGCACCTCGACTGGCTACGTATGACAAAAGAAAAGTTTCTCCGGCTGGTGGGATATCATTTCTGTGCAGCACTTCACAGCCGTTTATGATGTGCCCGACTTTGCGCGGGTCGACATCCACGTAAAAAGAAGTTTCCACCCCTAATTCTTCAAGTATCTGATAACGTTTACGGGAAGTACGCCCAGAACCGATAACGCCAACCTTAGGATGTGTGGAGTTGTTCCGGTTCAACCACCGGTAAAGATACTGACTCTTAATGCGATAGAAAGCATCAACTGTGTACTTTGGATGGTTTCGAGACAAGCGGTCCGGAGGATCGTTCCAGATAAGCAGCTCCTCGTCCACTTTCTGCATCTTCACTCCGGCTTCAAGCCATCGTAAAATAAGTTCGTAATCTTCAGGGAAATCTCCATCACGAAACGGACCGTGCTCAGCAACAAGGTCACCCCTCATCATTATTGAAGGATTGGCAAAAGGGAATTCAACAAAACGGTTAAGTGAAATTTCCTCTATCTCTACCAGCGTATTAATCCAATCCACATAATGCGCATATCCCGCACATTTTTCACGGTCACCGCCAAAACCGACTCGACAGGCAGTGAGTCCAACCTGAGGATTATGATCCAAAAGATGTGCCTGTCTCTCGATTCTCCTGGGAAGTGCCATATCATCGGCATCCATACGGGCAATGTAATGACCGCTGGCGGCTTCTATAGCTGCATTGGCAGCTCCGACCACTCCCTGATGATTCAGAAAAACAGGCTTTATACGTGAATCTCTGGCTGCATATTCCTTAAGAATAGAAGCCGTGTTGTCTGTTGAACCGTCATCAGCGGCAATCAGTTCAAAATCAGCTAAAGACTGGCCGAGAATACTCTCAATGGCTTGTCCGACTGTGCCTTCGCAATTATAGCAAGGCATGGTCACTGAAACTTTGGGACTGCTCACTTTCCATTTTCCTCTATGGATTTCTGAAGTTGTTTCTTAAGTCTGCAGATATTGCACACTCCAGCGGAAGTGGGACATCCACACTCGGAACATGGCTTAACTTCATAATCCTTTTTTTCCTGATTGATCGCAGCAAAAGCCTGCTGACCACGATCAAGAAAACCTTTGTAGAAAGCACGTTTAGAACCGGGACTACGCAATTCCAGATCACGCCAGAGCATCTTGTGTCCGGTAAAACTAGCACCGCCACTATAAGGACACGGTAAATGATGATATGGAATATTCATCAAAAAAGAGAAGTTTGCTGATTCAAATTCAGTTACTCTGAAAAGAGGCTTTACCTTTTTGGCGAAACCGTTTTCAGCCGGCAAAACCGGACCTTGATCTGAAAGATAGGCTTGGTCCCACCGCAAAGTATTGGCAAATAATCTGGCTACTTCATCATCAAGGTTATGGCCTGTGGCAAGGGCGGTGTATCCTTCATCAAGAGCAACCTTATTGAAATAGTGTCGTTTAAATTTTCCACAGATTGAGCAAATTGGTCTGCGGATATGCTTCTTGATAAGAGGCATAGGCACACCTTCTTTTTCAAGCTCAACCACCTGCAAAGGATATCCTTTGTCCTTACAAAAATCTTCAACAACTGCTCTGGCTATTTTAGAAGAATCAAAAATGCCCAGATCAATATGAAGACCGGTCACATTATAACCCAGTTCAGCAAGAACATACATAAGCCCGAGAGAATCCTTACCACCGGAAAGCGCTACGAGAATCTTATCATCAGGCTCAAGAAGTTTACGTCTACGAATCCCCGTAGAAACCTGTTTCATGAAAAATTTTTCAAAATGATCCTTACAAAACGCAGCATTATGGCTGGGCAGAGATATTACTGCTTCAGCTTTGCAAACCTTACACTTCATATATTTTACCCGACTGAAATTACTTTTCTTAAGGTTATTTCGTCCCCGTGATTTATGCGGCGATCCTGAGTCAAGAGTTCTCCGTCCCTGATGACGAGAGCGTCGGTCTGATGAAGACCTAATTTATTGAGAAGCTGTAAAACTGTGTTCAGCTTTGTAAACTCAATTATTTTATCTTCCGGTTCAAGCCTGACAGTTACCATGGGCAGACTCCTTGTCTATATTTTGTACATATTTAATATCATGGAGAAGTGGATTTATCTTTTAACTATGATTTCATCAAGCTTTTCAGACCTCGTTGGAAGGATATTTTTTTCAAACAGCTCTAGCGTAATGAAAAAATATAACTTTTTTTATTTTATCTAAGGAAAAATCTTTTTTCTATGCTATGCTTTAATCACCACTTAGTGGTACGCTGATTTTTAAATGAAAAGCCCGTAACCCTGAACAAAGAGAGCAACAAACAATTCCCGGACACAAAAAATAAAAATAAAAAGATTACTTTCAAATTTTTCGAGCCGTTGAAGACTTAAGATTAGCTAAAACAAAAATGTAACCAAAAAATTTTCTATAAATGTTGACCAAAAGTTGATTGTTGAATTAATGTAGAAACCGAGAACCACGACTTTTAAGGAGTTGCATATGACTCAGAAAACTATTTTAGTCGTTGACGATGAAAAACATATACGGATGCTTTACAGGGAAGAGCTTGAAGCCGGCGGCTATCAAGTTGCCACTTCTGACGGCACGGAAGATATTCTGACCGTGATCAAAAGAGAAACTCCGAATCTCGTCATACTCGACATTAAATTAGGCATTAACAGGTCCGGCTTGGACCTCTTGCAGGAAATCAGGCAGGAGGACACAAAAATTCCAGTAATCCTGAGTACAGCCTATGACAGCTTCAAACATGACATGAAATCCATCGCAGCAGATCATTATGTAGTAAAATCCGTTGATCTGAGTGAACTTAAAGAAAAGGTGAAGGAAGCCTTGGGTTAAAAAATGCATTTCAGTTATAGACGAAACAACCTGTTTTTTTAACTTTTTTTAGGAGTTTGTGAAAACAAGCTCCTTTTTTCTTGCCAAGCGCGAAACCTCGTGATAGCACCCATTTGGATTTGACGACAGAGATGTCCCAAACCCATAAATGCAGGCCAGTAGTTCCAACGGCTAGAACGTCGGTCTCCAAAACCGAATGCTGGGGGTTCGAATCCCTCCTGGCCTGCCATTTATCACTTCTAAAAAGCGAACACGCAAATCCAAATGTTCGACATCGCCAACACAATCAAAGAAATCAGCATCCTAGCTGTACCGTTTCTTCTGGCAATCACCTGTCACGAAGCGGCTCACGGCTTTGTTGCATACCTGCTCGGCGATCCTACTGCCAAACAGGCAGGACGCCTTACTCTGAATCCTCTCAAGCATCTTGACCCCATGGGGACTTTAGCACTGGTTCTGACCCGCATGATCGGCTGGGCCAAACCTGTGCCTGTTAATCCCATGTACTTCAAGAATCCTCAGCGCGATATGATGTTTGTGGCTCTGGCAGGTCCGGCAGCCAATATGGCACTTGCGATAATGTTTTCTATTGTCGTAAAAGTGATCCTTGGTTTGAATATCAGCGGTTATTCTGAAACCATGCTCAGGGTGCTTGAGCCTACAGTAAAAATTGCCAATGCCGGGGTTATAATCAATTTGGCCTTGTGCTTTTTCAATCTTCTGCCTATCCCTCCTTTGGACGGCAGCAAGATTATTGCCGGATTCATGCCCCGTGAGACAGCATACAAATTTATGTCTTTCAGGTACGGCTTCATTATCGTAATAGTTCTGGCAATGCTGGGACTGCTCGGTAAGATTATCAGCCCGGCCATGGGTATTTTCTATAATCTGCTGATTCATTAAAAATCATCAACCCACAAGTTTTTCAAAATGAGTAATACAAACAATCGCATAGTTTCAGGAATGAGGCCCACCGGACGTCTGCACCTCGGTCATTATTACGGCGTTCTGGTGAACTGGATCAAGATTCAGGAAGATCACGAGTGTTATTTCTTTGTTGCCGACTGGCACGCGCTCACCAGTGAATATTCTGATCCCCGTAAGATTCAGGGCTTTGTCCCCGAACTGGTGAAAGACTGGGTTGCTGCAGGGCTTGATCCTGAGAAATGCACAATTTTCCATCAGTCTCAGGTAAAGGAACATGCTGAACTTCACCTGACTCTTTCCATGCTTACCCCTCTGGGATGGCTTGAAAGGAACCCTACGTATAAAGAGATCCGTCAGGAACTCACTCAGAAAGAGCTCAGCACCTACGGATTTCTTGGATATCCGGTGCTCATGGCTTCTGATATTCTCATGTACAAACCATCTCTTGTTCCCGTTGGACAGGATCAGTTGCCGCATCTTGAGCTTGCCCGTGAAATTGCCCGCCGCTTCAACCACTTGAACGGAGAATATTTCCCGGAGCCAAAAGCTATGCTGACCGCAGACGCCAAGCTGCCCGGCCTGGATGGGCGCAAAATGTCCAAGAGCTACAACAACGGAATTTTCCTCGGCGAAGCAATGGACGATGTCCGTCCTAAAGTCATGTCTATGCTCACCGATAAAAACAGACTCAGAAAAGCTGATCCGGGTGATCCTGAAATCTGCAACCTCTATCCCTACCACAAGCTGATGACAGACAGCGCAAAGTGTGCAGAGATCGAGGAAGGCTGCCGTAACGCTTCTCTTGGCTGTGTTGACTGTAAAAAGATGCTTGCCGAAAACATGGCAAAATTCCTTGAGCCCATGCAGGAGCGCCGCCGCGAAATGGATGAAAATCCCGACATAGTCTGGCAGATTCTTTCTGAAGGCACAGCAAAAGCACGAGCAAAAGCACAGCAGAATATGGAAGAAATCCGTGAAAAAATCGGATTCAAGTATTAAGCAGCTTTTATATATTGATTTTAAAAGAAATCCCCAGCTGCAATGCAGCGGGGGATTTCTTTTTGACTCTGACGGCTTGCCGTGAAGTCAAAAAAACAAACCACTATTCTTCATCTAGAAAAACACATTCCCTTAAATGAACGATCTATAATTCCAGGATATAATTACTTAGTTTATCTGATACTGTATGATTTGTTTTGAACTTAGTTTCACCGATTGCTGATATGGGAATCATTCCCCCGAGAGAATTTAAAGCATAGACATGGTCATATTGATTTATTGAGACAAGCTGAACTGGCTCCGACTCGATAAGTATGTGTTTAGCTGCTATAATTTGGGCTGTACCGGGGAGTTTGTACTCGGTTTGAGGTTCAATGAACCTGTCACCTTTTTGAAACAGGAGAGAAGCAAAGGAGGATTCTAAAATATTGCCTTCGAAATCAAGCAGTAAGGCATCATCGAAACCATTATCTACAGCATCTTGCCATGCATTAAGGTAAGACATTCTATTCATGGTTTTGTGCTGCATCAGTGAAGATAAAAAAATATCAGTATTGGGTTTTAATCTCCAAACTCGATCAGAAACATATTCAAAAGGAACTGCAGAAACAATTGGAAAAGTTCTTCTTCGCTCAACAGGAAAAAAAATATTAACACGGGCAAATTCATTCTCAAGTTTGTTCGCTTCAACAACATCAAGAATTGTCTTTCTATAATCAATGGCTGCTTCAATGAGATTGAACTGAGCCAGACTCTTTCGGGCACGCGCTAAATGCAGATCAAGATGGCATATTTTATTCCCATTCCATGCGATGGTTTCAAAAAAACCATACCCTGTTCGAAATGCAGGCTCCTTAGGATTAAGGCCTATCAATTCTTCGGTTAATCTGCCTTTTTTAAAATAAATCACATCCCCTCCGGATCAATAATTTTACCCGCTTTAGCAAGGGTTTCAAAATACTCAGCTTCAGGGTCTGAATCAATGACTATTCCGCTGCCAGCCCAATAAAAAAGCTCATTCTTCTCCCTGTCGTAAACAGCTGTACGGATTGCGATAGAAGAGATTAAATCCTTCGGCCCGCTGATCAATACAATACTACCGCAATACGGTCCGCGAGTATGTGGCTCAAGAGCTTCAATCAGCTCCATGGAGCTTCTTTTGGGACAACCGGTGATTGACCCTCCGGGAAAAGCATCTAGAAAGAGATCAATACAATCCTTATCTTCAGACAATTCCCCGCGAACACGGCTGTACATCTGCAATAAATTATCCACAGCAAACACTGATTTATGCTTTTCCACTACAACTGAACCATATTTACAATCAGCTGAGATATCGTTGCGTACAAGGTCAACAATCATTGAGAGTTCAGAATCTTCTTTGATGGAAGAGGTTAACCTTTTCTCAAGATCCTCAGAATATTCGTCAAACTGCAAAGTTCCTTTAATGGGTTCAGATGTAACCTGTCCATTTTCAACACGTAAAAAAAGTTCAGGAGATGTGGAAACAATCATTTTTTCACAGCTTCGGAAAAAAGCATAATACGGGGCTGGATAGTGTTTACTCAATGCAAAGAACCAAAGAACAGGATCAAGATTTTCTGCCGGGACAGTAAACCTGGTTGAAAGATTCAGCTGGTAGGTTAGGCCATCCCTGATGTATTCAAGAGTTTGAGCGACACCATCAATATAAGCGTCTTTCTCCAGTGACATCCGAACTGTCTGAGACAAAAAGTGCGGCAGTGTCAGGTCCGGCACAGGTCCTGC
>JMSU01000279.1_pt1 | contig 15619 bp, 15 predicted proteins | sample 179011 | NCBI WGS metagenome assembly JMSU01 (sample SAMN02769580, study PRJNA246767) | bioreactor metagenome | isolation source: Culture-1 Bioreactor ArsB derived from microbial biomass from the upper 2 cm... | place: Germany: Bremen | collected day 87 after inoculation
TTTTAGGTCCTGACAGTATGGGGAGCGGAGATTTGCTTCTTGAGGGTGTTGTCAACTCCATTTATGGAGATTACGCAGGAGATAGTAATGCTGCAGTAATAGAAATGCAGTTCTTCTTACTTGATAATAGCAATCCAGACCTGCCGATTATCTATTCCCGTAATTTCAGTAAAAGGATAGCTGTTTCCTCTACCGGGGCAGATGATCTTGTCAGGGCTTTGAATAAGGGAGTAAAAGAAATTTTTGTAGAATTAGAATCTGATATTGCAGCAAAAATTCAAACGAACAATTAAACGAAGGAACTATCACCTGTTTCGCAGGAAAAATAGACTTTATTTTTGCCTCTTATTTTTGATTTGTACATGTTGTCATCTGCACGCTTAAGAACTTTTTCCAAAGGTTCCCCTTGAATGAATTGGGCAACTCCAAAACTCATTGTTTTTTTGGACAGGGGGGGCCTTCAAGAGGATAGTATTTTTCTGCTGCAACAGTTTTGCGAATCTTTTCTGCCACACTCGCCGCTTTAGATCCTTCTGTGCCCGGGAGTATGACAAGAAATTCTTCACCTCCATAGCGGAAAGCGCGATCAGTATATCTTATTGATTCTTTGATTCTTTTGCCGATACTTTCAAGAACTACGTCTCCAGCAGCATGGCCATAATTGTCATTGAAATTTTTGAAGTCGTCTATATCCATAAGAATAAAGCTTAAAGGTCTTTCTACCTCAGCACAGGCTTTAACTTCTTTCTCAGCCATTTCGATCATATGTCGGCGGTTATAAAGTCCGGTTAACTGGTCTGTTATGCTGAGATTTTTAAAACGCTCTTCACTTTCTTTGAGTTTCTCTTCAGCTTTTTTCTTTCCGCGATTTCTTTTTCAAGTTCAAGATTTTTAATATCCAGTTCGTGTAGCAGCATAGCAAGCTGAGCAGCATTGTCTTCCTGAAGCTCTTTTGCTTCCATGAGTTCTTCAATCAGTTCTTCACGGCGTAATTCATTTTCGCGCTCATTTGTTACATCATTAAAAATACAGATGCAGCTTGAAGGGAAGGATTCTTCGCAACCGATATTTGAAATGCTCAGGTCTACATAGCGATAGTCCTGCTCTTTATTCATAATCGGCAGACTGAGCTTCGCTTTATTTCCTGATGTGCAGAAAATTTTTTTAAGATGTTGCTGCTCTTCTGGTGCGCTTTGAGGTAAGAGTATTTCATGCATGGAACAACCGGAGGCCTCAGCGTGTGAGTATCCAGTGATTTCTTGAAAAGCAGAATTGGTAAGGATGGTTTTACCGTCTTTGTCGAGCACAGCAATAGCTGAAGCTGCATTGTCGAAAAGGTTCCTGAATCTTGTCTGTCCACATTCAGGACATTTTTCAAGAACTTTTTGTCTCAGCTCTTCGTATGCATTCTTAAGCTCTTTAAAGTTAGCTTGAAATGCTGCTGTTTCAGGTACTCCGTTCACAATACCCCCCAGTATTAAACTCCACCCTTATTGGGAGAAGATTATGACACTGATTTTTAAACTAATCAAGAGTTATTTTGTATTAAATTGAATAGTAAATAGTGTTGTTGCTTCCAAATGTAGGCCCTCCATCTTGATGCACTTGTATTCACTTGCTCTTTTTGACTTTTTAGACAACTATGTGTCCGCACTTCGCCTCGTGCGGGGCAAAAAGAAAATATCGAGGTTAATATAAAATGATTACAATGAAGCTTCTTCTTTCACCTATAATTTGTGCTTTGATCGGTTGGTTTACAAACTATCTGGCTGTGAAAATGCTTTTTCATCCCCACAATCCAATAAAAATTGGGCCATTCGTAATTCAGGGGATTTTTCCCAAAAGGCAAAAGGAGCTTGCGCTACGTCTTGGAGAGATGATTGAAAGGGAACTTATTTCTCATACAGATATTAAGAATGTAATACATGACCCTGAATTTATTAATAAACATAAAGATGTTGTTCTTGAATATCTCGATGTTTTTTTCCGCGAAAAACTTGTTTCACTTCATCCTATGGTGGGAATGTTTCTCAATGATGAGACCATGAAAACCGTAAAAGGCATGCTTTCCAAAGAGCTTGACGACATGCTTCCAAAATTGATTGAAACCACTTCTTCCGAATTGGAATGTTCACTTGATTTTAAGTGTTTAGTGCAGGATAAAGTGGAATGTTTTTCCATGGAGCAGCTTGAAGGTATTCTCTTCAGTATAATGAAAAAAGAATTTAAGTTTATTGAAATCGTAGGCGCAGTTCTTGGCTTTATTATTGGACTTATTCAGGTGGGGATCTTTTTATTATAAAATAAAGAGTTCTTAAGAATTGTTTATCCTCTCTACATGTATTATATATTATGTGTGGAGGGGATTTTTTTTGGGGTAGGAGACACATAGTCCAGCAGTAGGAGGATTTGTGAATAGACTTACCGCTTTGGTTGTAGCTCTTATGCTTTTGACGACAGCTGGTTGCGCAAAAATGTCCGGGCCTTACTATTTGAACAATCAGAAGTATAAAGAGGGGATCAGGGCTTTTTCTGAAACACTGAAAGAGAATCCTGATGATGCTGAATCTGCGTATTATACTGCTCGCTATTTTCTGGCTTTAAAGAAGCCTAAAGAGGCCTTGCCATATATTCAAAAGGCTGTTCAGCAAGATCCGGATAATATTGATTATGTTTTTTGGTCTGGTGTAAATTACTGGTCTTTAAAAAATTATAACAAGGAACGGGAAGCCTACAAAAAAGTTCTTTCAATAGATCCTGATCATATCTCTGCAAATCTTTATTTAGCCCATAACTATCTTGACGATGGTATGCTCTCTGAGCCGCTCTCCCTTTACGAAAAGGTTATTAAACTCGACAAATATAATCCTGAAGCTTTGTATAATAAAGCTGATATTTTAGGTCGACAGGGCAAAAAAGAAGAATCTTTAAAAGCTTGGAAAAAGTTCCTTGAATATTATCCTGACGGTACTCTGGCTATGAGTGGTACTCGGAAGCTTAATCTTTTGGGCGATTTTTCATATCGAAATTTTATTCTAGGAAATCGTAATGTCACATTGCGGTCTATCAAGTTTAAACCAGGTAAATCTGATTCTGATCTCGAAAGCAAAAGTTCTCTGCATGTTATTGCCGCTATGATGGATAAGAATAAAAAACTTAAATTTCATATTGTGGCGTATGTAAAGGGTGATGCTAATTTGGCTAAGGAAAGGGCCAAGTCTGTTCGTGATTATATCCTTGGCGGGCATCCTGACTTTGCTGCTGAAAGGATGCCGTTAAGTTGGTTTGGAGTTCCTGAAGAAGTGAAAAGGAATGGTAAGACTTTCAAGCTGGATGAAGCCATTCAGTTCATTAATATTATAAATTAGGGGAGGGAGGAAAGTATGAGTATAGTGATTAAAAAAAATGTAAGATTATTTATTTTCTTCATTCTGAGCCTCTTGCTTGCTGCTCCTTCGGTATTTGCACAGGATGTTCCTGCAGAGGTAACTGATCCCGCGGGGACAACTGAGGTGACAGATACCGGCACTACTGACACAGAAGCAACTGATACAGGAACTGTCGATGTTGGTGCTGCAGAAGAAACTGGAGAAGAAACCGGCGAAGAACAAGAAGCTCCCTCATTTAGTAATCCGGCTCAGGCTGCAAAAGCTGAGGCCCTTGCAGCAGCCGACGCTGAAGCTAAAGCCGAGGAATTTGGCGAAGCAATAGCAGAAGCTGAAGCAGATGTCGCAGCTGCGCAAGATGAAGTTGATGCCGCCCAGAGTGCTATCGACGCAGCTACTGCAGATGTCGAAGCGGCTAATACTGCAGTTGAAGCGTCCACTGATAACGTGGCTACTGCCACTGCTGCAGTCGCTACCGCAACAGCTGCTGTTGAAGCGGCTACAGCAGCAGAAGATTCGGAAGCTCTTGCAGCAGCAGAAGCAGATCTTGCTGTTGCTGAAGATAATTTAAATGCGGCTCAGGCCGATGTTACTGCAGCAGAAACAGATCTTGCAAATGCTCAAGCTGGGCTGACTTCAGCCGAGACGGATTTTGACTCCGCACAGCTTGGGTTCGATGCAGCCAAGACCAAGGCTGATGAAACTTTGTCCTCTGCTACTGCTGTTGATACGAGTGCAATTGCTTCAATGCGCGAGCAAGGTATGGGGTGGGGTGTAATTGCTCAGGAATTAGGTGTACACCCTAGTACTCTTGGACTTGGGCATCAGAAGCAGGCCCAAAATCGTGAGATGATGGCAGCTACCACGGCTTCCAAGAATAAAGGAAGTGGAAGCAAGATAGGCCGTGCTACTTCGAGAAATACTAAAACAGGTGTTTCAAAGACTCCAGGTGTGTCCGGGGGTAAGGGTGAAAAGTCGATCGGTCTAAGTCGTGCCTCCGAGAAAGCTCAGAGTGGTGGTAAAGGCTCTAAATCCTCTTCTGATAGCGCCGCATCCGGCGGCCGTGGAAGTTCTGGCCGTGAAGGTGCTGGTAATTCTGGAAGTAGTGTCGGAGTCGGTGGTAACACTGGTGGTGGAAAGGCTGCCGGAAAGTCCAGTGGCAAGAGTGGAAGTAGAGGAAATAAAGGTGGCAATGGAAAAGGGAATAATAAGTAAATTAATTCATCCTTGGTAGATAATATATATTGTCTCCAATTAAGTTGCCACACTAGCAATTCAAAAAGGTAAGGCCGGATAACTCAAAAAGTTATCCGGCCTTATTTTATAGTGCTATAGGCTTATTTAAGTCTTATCCTGCGCAGGTCTCTAAAAAAAGTTTATGGCGCTCTGCGTAGGGTGGGTATTTGAAAAAAGCAGACCCGGATACGAGCACATCTGCTCCAGCTTCAACAAGCTCACGGCAGTTGTCCATGGTTACGCCGCCATCAAGCTGAATGAGAGTGGCTGCTCTCTGCTCGTCAATCATGGCACGCAGATCACGTACTTTTTGAGTACAGAACGGGATGTACTTCTGACCACCGAAACCGGGGTTAACAGACATGATGAGCACCATGTAAAGTTGTGGAATCAGATATTTGATTGATTCAAGAGGAGTTGCCGGATTGAGGGCGATAGCGGGCTTAACACCCTTTTCCGCAATAGCGGCAACTACGCGCTCAAGATGGTTGGTAGATTCTGCGTGAATGCAAAGCAGGTCTGCTCCAGCATCACAGAATTCGTCAATGTAGCGCTCGGGCTGTTCAATCATCAGGTGACAGTCGAAAAAGAGGTTACACTCTTTGCGCATTGATTTGATGACCGGAGGCCCAAAAGTGATATTAGGAACGAATTTACCGTCCATAACATCAAGGTGGGCCCACTTGAGACCTGCTTCTTCGAGCGCTTTCAACTCATCGGCAAGACGGCTGAAATCACAGGAAAGAAGTGACGGTGAAATGATAGTTTCTTTGCCAGCCATTATTTTTTCTCCTTGTCGCCTTTCATGTCAAAATCAACTTTGATTTTGAATAATTTTGTGGCGGGCAGGTACAGTATACGTATTCCGGTTTTATCGGTCATGGATTTGAGTGTGGTTTGCACGGTCTCTTTGTCCGGGCCGATGAAAGTAAACCAGATATTGAAATCATTTTCGCGAAGATAGTTGTGAGTAACGCCACTATGACTGTTAACTTCGGCAACGAATTCGTCGATTTTTCTTCCGGAACACTTGCAGCACAAAGTGTGGAATGCCAGCCCAGTTCACGGGAGCCGAAGTTCGCGCCGATACGGCGGATAACTCCATCTTCGCGCAAAGCATTTACACGTTTGAAAGCTTCGTCTTCATTGCATCCTACTTTCTTGCCAATTTCTTCGTAAGGACGGGATACAATGGGAAAACCAGATTGGATTATGCCGAGTATATTTTTGTCTACTGCATCCATCTATTTGTCCTTTTTTGGCTTTTTCTTGGGATCATATGAACATAGTGGTTCTGGTCCAAGATAGTTGTCTTCCATTGTCGCTGCGCGTGCACGGCAGCCTCCGCAGACTTTTTCGTATTCACAATGACCACATTTGCCGTCATAGGTGTCAGGGTTGCGCAGATTCAGGAATTGCTGTGATTTGGCCCAGATTTGCGGGAATGGGATTTCGCGAACATTGCCGCAATCCAGTTCCAGATATCCGCAAGGCTGGACCTGTCCGGTGTGAGAGATAAAGCAGAAGCCTACACCACCCAGACAACCACGGCTGACAGCATCAAGGCCGAAGTTTTCAAAGTTGACGGGAATGCCGTCTTCTTTGGCGCGCTGACGCAGAATGCGGTGATAATGAGGAGCACATGTTGCTTTAAGCTGCATGTCAGTGGTTTTCTGGAAATCGTAGAACCAGTTGAGGACCTCTTCATATTCGTCAGCAGAAATAACTTCAGCACCAAGCTCTGAAGCACGGCCTGTGGGAACCAGCAGGAAGATATGCCATGCTGATGCACCGAGGTCTTTGGCAAGGGTGAATATTTCCTTGAACATGTGCAGGTTGTTTCGAGTCACCGTAGTATTGATCTGAAATTCAATACCTGCATCTTTCAGGTATTGAATACCTTGCATTGCTTTATCGAAGGCACCTACTTCTCCGCGGAATTCGTCGTGGTATTCCGCCTGAGCTGCATCAATGGAGATAGAACAGCGTTCGATGCCTACCTCTTTGAGCCGAACGGAATTTTCTGCGGTGAGCAATGTTCCGTTGGGAGCCATCACACAACGCAAGTCTTTGGTTTTGGCATATTCTACCAGTTCAAAAACATCGTGGCGCATAAGAGGCTCGCCACCTGTGAAAATGATGATGGGGTTGCCTGTTTCGGGAAAGGTATCGATAAGAGCCTTTGCCTCTTCAGTGGATAGTTCACCGGGATAAGGTTCCGGATGAGCTTCAGCACGACAATGTTTGCAAGCGAGATTACATGAACGGGTAACTTCCCAGGCAATCAGTCTGAGTGGAGGTGAACCGTCTGCATTGTTGGCAGGGATAGGGTTTACACCCGGATGTCCTCCGGGGTGGCCAGCTGGTTTCTTTCCTGGGTGTCCACCGGGATGACCACCGGGGTGTACAGTTTTATTATCACTCATATTATTTGTTACCCATACGTTTTAAAACATCTTCAGTGAAATAGGTCAGGATGAGGTCTGCGCCTGCACGTTTAAGGCCTATAAGAGATTCCCAGACCACGGTTTCTTCGTCAACCCATCCATTCTGGCTTGCGGCTTTGATCATGGAGTATTCTCCGCTGACCTGATATGCGGCTACGGGAAGATCAAAGTTGTCACGGACCTGACGGATAATATCCATATACGGTCCGGCAGGTTTGACCATGAGAATGTCTGCGCCTTCCATAACATCCGCAGTCGCTTCGCGCAGTCCTTCACGAGCATTGGCCGGGTCCATTTGGTAGGTCTTGCGGTCGCCGAACTGTGGAGCTCCTTCTGCGGCTTCACGGAAAGGCCCGTAGTAGGCAGAAGCATATTTAACAGCATAAGACATAAGTGGCAGTTCTTCGTAGCCGTTTTCGTCAAGAATTTCTCTGATAGCAGCAACACGACCATCCATCATATCCGAAGGTGCAACCATGTCAGCACCTGCTTTGGCATGGGACAGGGCCGTTTTAGCCAGCAGGTCTAAAGTCGGGTCATTGAGGATTTCTTCCTCTTTAACCAGCCCACAATGTCCATGTGATGTGAATTCGCATAAGCAGACATCCGTGCAGACCAGCAGTTTGGGCCAGCGGGCTTTCAGTAAGCGCACAGCCTGCTGTACAATACCGTCTTTAGCATAGGCCTGAGTTCCAGCGGGATCTTTTTCGGCCGGAATGCCAAAAAGAATAAGGCTTTGCAGGCCGTCAGCTATAGCTTCTTCTACTTTTATTTCCAGCTGTTTCAGGCTGAGCTGAAACTGACCGGGCATGGAGGAAACTGGTTTCTTGAAATCTTCGTCATCAGTTTCAATGACGAAGTAGGGCATCATCAAGTCATTGGCGGAGAGAGTGTTTTCCCGCACCAGGTTACGTATAACGGGGGTGCGTCTGAGTCTGCGCCCTCTGTGGAAGTCAAATACCATTGTCAGCCTTCCTTTTTATTAAAAAATATAAACAACAAATCCCGGCGAACCTCATAGAAGCCCGCCGGGATTTGGAATATTTATCGTCGACAGACGACTGTCTTGAGAATTGTTTCAAAACAGCGGGACTAGTCCTTTTTGATTTCCTCATCGGTGAGGTAACAAGCAGGGTCCTGAGCCCATATATCGTCGTAGTATGCTTCAGCACGGGCACGGAAGTTACCGCCGCAGATATTGAGATAGCGGCAAGTCGCACAGCGTCCGCCCACGTGGGCTTTTTTATCTTTGAGTTTGTGCAGAAGTTCGATGTTCTCGTCAGTCCAGATTTCAGAGAAAGGACGTTCCAGAACGTTTCCGAAGGTGTGGTTGCGCCAGAACTGGTCTGCGTGAACCTGACCGTCCCAAGAGATACAACCGATACCACGACCGGAGTTGTTACCTTCGTTGAACTGGAGAAGTTCCATAACTTCTTTAGCTCTTTCAGGATCTTCTTTGAGCAGGCGCTGATATACGTAGACGCCGTCAGCGTGGTTATCAACGGTTAGGATTTCTTTAGGCATTCCTGCATCGTAAAGAGCTTTGGTCTCGTCCATGATGAGATCAAGAAGCTGGCGTGATTCAGCGTGAGTCAAATCTTCTTTGATCAGTTCAGAACCACGTCCGGAATATACCAGGTGGTAGAAACATGCTCTGGGTACTTCGAGGTCTTTGAGAACCTGAAATACAGAGGGAACTTCAGTCCAGTTACGCTTATTGATGGTGAAGCGCAGACCTACTTTGAGTCCCTCGGCTTTACAGTTTTCAACACCTTGAAGTGCTTTTTTGTAGGAACCGGGGACACCGCGGAATTTGTCGTGGGTCTCTTCGGTTCCATCAAGGGAAATACCGACGTAAGAAAGACCTACATCTTTAAGCTCGCGTGCTTTCTCTTTGGTGATAAGAGTTCCGTTGGTTGAAATAACAGCACGCATACCCTTACCGGTTGCGTAGCTTGCAAGTTCAACGAGGTCTTTACGTACCAGAGGTTCCCCTCCGGAAAAGAGCATTACGGGTGCGCCGAATGCTGCGAGATCATCAATGATTTCTTTAGCCTGTGAGGTGGAAATTTCGTCCTGCCCGTCAGGATCTACAGCCTGTGCGTAGCAGTGAACACACTTAAGATTACAGCGCCTGGTCATGTTCCAGACAACTACAGGCTTTTTATCTTTGGAAAACTGCAAGAGATGAGAAGGCAGTTTGCCGGATTCACGTCCATAGCGCAGAGCATCGGAAGATTCTACTGCACCACAGTATAGTTTTGAAATACCAATCATTTAAAAAGTCCTCCCTAGCTGCGAGGTTAACGCGCCAGGCTATCGGTTTGGAACGATATGTTTCAAAAGGAGCAGAAAAGAAGTTAAACACGATATCCTTCCCGTCAACTAGAGAAACAATCGGTTATGCGTAACAGATTGCGTGATTTGAAGTAACACAAATGAGGACAGGGGAAAAGTCTTAATTAGGAAGAACTCTTGATAAGTTTAACTATCTGATAAGAATGGATATATTGTTGGTTTGATTGCTTATGTCATTGTGTAAATAGTAAAAAATACCTCCTCGTTCGGTGTGTAATTGCGAAGAGGAGGTACAAGAATGAGGTTTTAATAATTCCAGAATAACTTTTTTAAAACCAGTCTTAACGGCTAAGGTGCAATGGAAACCTGCACTCTGCGGTTAAGCAGCTTGTTGTATTTAGTAGTGTTTGGAACTAACGGATTGGTTTCACCGAATCCGGTAATGCCAATACGTGAGGGGTTGATAGGAAAGTTGGCCGTGAGATATTTTTTTACAGCTTCGGCTCGTTCCTTACTTAGATTCAGGTTGTACTCCGGTGATGCGTCTGAATCAGTATGCCCCCCGATGATAACTCTTTGATTCTTTAATCTGTCGCTGATCAACGCTTTGCCAAGTTCGTTAAGCAATGGAAAGGATTCGGGTTTAATTTCTGCAGAATCACTGTCGAATTGTACTGCCAGGTTTATTGAACGGTTTTTAGGTTTAATCGTTGCAGGTGTGGGGGCATTTTTATGTTGGGTAATGCGCGGAGCTGGAATGTTTTTATTCTGTGAACTGAAGCTTTGCTGCTGAATTGCCGGAGGTGCAGGCATTTCAGTCATATTGGGCTTTAGTCCGGCAACCATACCTAGTGTTGTCTTTTCGTACCTGGCCCATGATGTCAGAGGGACAGCCATGTCTGTAGCTATGGCGTGAACTATGTTGTAAAATGAAGAGTCCGGCATGCGGTGTTCACGCTTCACGATGATGAAGTCGTCATCCATTTTTTTCTGTATGCGACCACCTTGTTCGAAGGAGCAAACCATCTGGCCACGTTTTGTTTCATATATTTTAACCTGCAGCGTCAGTGCAGAATCATCCACAGTGTGACCTAAATACAAATAAGGAATGGATCCGGTCACAAGCAGGTCATAACCGCGAGACCGAGCTGTAAAAAGTGCTTCTTCAAGACCGCGGTAGTAGAGTGAATCGTCATAGACCATGGCTGGAAATATTTGAAGACTTGTCCAGTTCTGCCAGACTCCTTTTGCAATTTGCCTTCCCCAGTCCTGTGAATTGGGCATTGTTTGTGTCACGTGGAAAGGATAGAAAAGTGCGGACATCGGTCCGTAATGCGGCTTTTCCGGTCTGGAGTAGACCATTAGTTGTGAAAGCTGCACATCCGCATCTTCGTAATAAATGGATTGTGTGGCAATTTGCGGCTCAAATTTAGTGCAGGCCGATAAAAGCAAAACAAAAATAATCAGATATTTTTTCATTGTCAGTAAGGGGTGAAAGGTTTCGCTTTAAAGCGTCTGAAATTTGACCATAATCCGTGTATCAAATTACAGCAATATTTGTGCCGTGAAAAAAGATATTACTTATGGAAAAGTTAAGGGCAGCTCTTTTTGAAAAAGCTGCCCTTTAATTATTGAATCAGTTTGGTTGGTGATGGTGCTGCCTGCATGGATTCTAGTATTTGTTCTTTAGATTGAATCAGGCTTTCTCTAAGCTCCATTTTTCGTTGAACAGAAAGCTTTCGGAATTCAGGCTGTCTGGTTAATTCTGTTAGCTGAACCATTTCCCCTTTAATCCGTTCTACTCTTTTCAGTAGATCGCTTTCCGGTGAGCATACCTGAGAGCACGCATCTGCAAGTTCAGAAATTTCCTTTGCCATAGACCGAAAACTTCTGGGGTTGATTTCTTTTGCGATTCTAATGCGTTCTTTGACATTAAAAATCAGCCCGTTAATCCATCCAAACATAATTATTCCTCAAAAGAGTTGTTAAATAGTAGGCTGGTTGAAGTTCATATAAAAACCTAGAATAACCAGTAGTAACACAATGGGCATTACCATTGAAAGAACAACTCGCATGTATGTCGTATTGTGGATGTTTTTATATGCGATAATGGAAATAGCCATACTGACCAGTGCTCCTATCATATCACCTACAAAAGGGATTACACATAAAACTATTGGGGCATATGAATAAGCTGTTGCCCTGAAGGTCGCCTCATAGCCGCGGTCTCCTGCTCCAAAAATCATGAGCAGGATGTGGGTCACTCCTATAAGCGGAAAACTCAGGCCTGCAAGCATCAGCGGGTAGAGTAGAAGTGAGAATAAAGCAGATGCGCTACCTTCTTTGAGCGAATCGGCAATTACTGAATCGTTAACCATTCGGCCCACATCAGAACCTATAGAGGTGTCTACTCCGGTTGTAGCCCATATGAAGTTGCAGATTTCCTGAAATTCAGCAAGCAGGATAAAAAATATCAATGGCTTGATAAATCCTTTCAACTCCATTCCTTGGAAAAAAGAAGCCGGGGAGAGAATGATATTCTTGATGGTCAGAATCAGGCCGGGAAAGAAGCCATATTTTTCAAGATGTTCAAAGGGAACTTCCTGTCCGTTGACATGAACTTCTTCCTCATATGCAGCTTCATCCTGTGACTCTTTTTCTTCAGGCTTCATTGAGTCAAGTCTTTGCCATATGTCTGATTTATCATCTTGCACATGCTCAGGTTGTTCTTCTGGAACATATGTCTGGTCCTGTCTAGGGCTTTCCTGTTCATAAGTATTTTGTTCTACAGGTTCCTGTTGGGCGGACATTTCGGTGTTTTCAGCTGCATTTGAATGTTGTTCGTAAGATTCCTGTTCTTGCGGGGTAGTGGAGTTTTCAAATTCCATACCCGGAACTGGTTCTTGTTCTTGACCAAGGTCACGAAATTGAAACTTTATTTGACATTTAGGGCACGTAGCAAGTTGAGCATTCGCGGGGATTTTATCCTCGGGAATCTCGTTGCTGAAATTACATTCGGGACAGGTAACTTTCATTTTAAATCCTTGAAGCAGTTTGTCTGGATAATTTGGTCAGACCTAATAAATTTTATAATGTTAGGCAATGGCAATTGTACGTGTTCGCTATTACAAATTTAATTCAGGCAGAATAACTGACCGGAACTGGTTTCCGCTTGAGGGAGTAAGTAACTTGTTTGCTATATTAGGAAATTCATCCCCAAGTTTGTGACTGAACTTTCCTTCAGTAGCCTTATTAAATGATTTCAGTTTAGATTCAATATTTTTTCTGCTTTTTAGCAAATGGGTCAAATGTTTGATCACAACTTTTGTCAGAATGCCCGGCGGACCTTTTATCCCATGAAGTTGCTCATGTATTGTGTTTACAAATTTAAGATCTTTTGAGTTACGGAAAAAACGCATTTGCAGGTCAGGCCAAAGACCATAACCCACTTTACAGTGGCTTTCATCTGGATAGAAAGTCATTCTAGGGAGATACCATCCGTTGCATTCATCAATAGAGGTTGTTTCTAGAATTGTATTCCAGGCGTTATCATCAAGTCTTTCATCTGCATCCAAATATATGATCCAATCTCCACTACATTTACTAAGCATTAGATTGCGCTGTTCGGCAAAATTTGCATTAAGAGGGCGATGCTCATTAATTATATTAACTTTATTTTTGTGGCGCAACTGTGGATGCGAGTCGGCGCTTTGGCTGTCCCAGACCAGCACAATCTCATGAATCCAATCCGGGAGTGATGAAATAAAGGTGTCAAGGTCTGGTTCATCCGGACTAAGGATTGCTGCTACAGTGATTTTTACTTTTTCGTTGTGGTGCTGTTCCGCAGTTGTTCTTAGTCCTGAGAAAATTTTTTGGAGCTGTTGATGTCTTTTCTTACATTTTTCATCGAGATTCTGGTTTAGAATAAGGTGGCAATTTTCTGATGAGAAACCATATTGCAGTAACAACAGAAGGATAGCCCATAGCGATGAATCTGTAAGCAGGTGGGTGTTTTCGGCAGCAAAAAAAGCATTTAATTTTTCTTTTTTCAATTTGCGAATATGCTCTGGATAAAGGTCGCAAATTATGAGCTGCATGTTTTCCGGTTTTTGGGAAGCAATTTGGTTTGCAAGTTCTCCATTGGCAGCACCGAATATTATGAGAGTCTCTGCTTTTCTTTTTTCAGCTAATTCAAGATGTCTCAGTATTGTCTTCTGGGAATTCTGGGCTGAAGGTATGATATCATAATCAACTTCCCCTGAGAGCCTGAATGAAAGGATTTGATCTGAATATATATCAAAGCAGTGGGGCATTTTCATACGGCCTTTTTTTGTTCGAGAAGTTCTATGTAAATCTGTCCTAACTGCTTGGCAATGTCTTGTGCTCGATATAATTTGGCAGCCTTTTGACGTCCTTTCTCTCCCATAACTTTTGCTTCTTCTGGGTGGGTTAACAGGAATCGGACAGCTTCAGCATATTCTTGTTTATCGCGGGCAATCAAACCGGTTTCACCATGATCTACTAGTTCGAGTTGGGCGTTATCCCGTAAATCTTTGCTGGGATGAGTTATGACTGGAAGTCCTGCGGCCATGGCTTCTGCAATGACCAGGCCGAATGATTCTCCTGTATCATTTGCGTGAGCCAGAAAAGAAATTGAATTGAGGAAGTGTGAAATTTCTTTATCTGTTATGACAGGAGGCAGGAATTCAACGAAGTCGTCAAGCTCGTTTTCATGGACGTATTTTTTAGCTTGGGGAATGCCCCCGATTATCCTGTAATTAAAAGGGGGAAGTTTATTTTCAATGACAGCATTTTTCAAGAAAGGAAGAAAATTATAGGCCAGGTTTGACCATTTCCCTTTATCCGCACGTGAAATTCTTCCGAATGTATTTGTCGTAACTTTGCGATTAGCCGGGCAATTGGCAGCAAAGAAGTCTGTGTCGACCGGGTTGTATAAAACCGAATACTGTGGAGGTTTTGCTGGGATGTGGTTTATCTTTTCAAACCGTTTAGCACAAAAGTGCGAAACAAAAAGATGCCGGTCAATCAGTTTTCCTTCTGGACTGGGGTCATAGTGACCAAAGACATTTGTTTCAACCACTACAGGTATGCCGGCCAGTTTGTATGGCCTGAGTGATCCCGGTTCAGCCCAGCCGGCGCGATGGATGTGTACTATTTGCGGGCGCAGCTTTTCCAGCAGGGGGAATAGATCTATTCCAATAAATGTATCTATCCCGGCTTGGCGTAAGAGTTTTCCTCTTGGGCCATTCAGAGGTGAGTATACTGAGGTGTGAAATCTATTTTTATCAATATTGATTACAAAAGATTGCATCACTTTTTCTGTTCCGCCAAGTCCTAAAGATGGCGTAACGTGCAGTACTTTGATTAAATCGTCCATCATGACTGAAATAGATGACAGATTAGATGTGTGAAGTAAAGAATTGTAAGGGGGACTTTTTAAATAATGATTTGGCGGCAAAAAAAGCCCCTGCGGGGCAGGGGCTTTGAACTTATTGATATAGTCAGGAGCATTGAATGTTTATGCACCGCCGTAGGCATTTGCTGCTTTTTTTAGACGCATTGTGTTGGGAGCGGGCATAGCCTGAGTGTTAGGCATTCCATATCCAGCATCATTAACAAAACTGCGGTTTACATTTGTGGATCCACTGCTTGGCATGGCCTGTGTTTCCATAGGTACTGCAGCCTGTGCTTCTTCAGTGGGAATTATTTCCCGATAAGCGGAAGCGATGCCATCGATAATTTTTATAACTTCATCAAGCTTTTGTGTATCCATTTTCAGGTTGGCTTGAAGGAGTTGAGTATTACAGAAAAGGTATAGCTGGCTGAGATTTTCAGCAAGAGTGCCCCCTTTCTCTTTATTCAGACTGGAAGTCAGCTCGGAGATAACTTCGATCGCTTTAGAGATAAGAATCCCCTTGGCTGCGTAATCCTTCTCATTAATCTTTACCTTGGCCTGCTTCATGAACTTAATTGCAGCATCATAAAGCATAAGGAGAAGTTCCCCCTTAGAAGTGGTATGGATCTGAGTTGATAAATAGGCTTGTGCGGCTTTTTGCATATATTGCTCCTCCTGACTTACTGATCGGTACGCTTTTCAAAAAACATTAGAGGATTTTTAATTTTTTTTAAAATTTATTGTTTTGCCATCTGGTTGATGTTGGAAGCTAGCTGTGCCTGCTTACCTGCGTAGTTCCCCAGCAGTTCATCAAGGCGTGCGTATCTTTCTTTGAG